>Ga0256847_1000428_pt1 | contig 27156 bp, 28 predicted proteins | sample TeddybearmetaG_FD_189099 | JGI IMG/M metagenome (GOLD analysis project Ga0256847, IMG submission 189099) | Hydrothermal vent microbial communities from East Pacific Rise, Pacific Ocean - Teddybear | ecosystem: Environmental > Aquatic > Marine > Hydrothermal vents | place: Pacific Ocean: East... | reverse complement strand
GTTAGATGAGTGGATTTATTTCTTGAAAAATGAAGAAATCAAAGCCAACTTTCAGGCCAAAGGTTTAAAACGTGCAAAAGAAATTTTAGACGTCATGAAATTATCCGAGCAAGAACGCCAGGCTTATGAGTATCACCTTGAAAACCGGCGCTATCAAGCCAGTATGTATAATTCAACTTACGTCGCAGGCTGCACAGAAGGCGAACAACGGGGCCTTAAAAAAGGCATCGAACAAGGTATCGAACAAGGCATCGAACAAGGCATCGAACAAGGCATCGAACAAGGTATCGAACAAGGTATCGAACAAGGCATCGAGCAAGGCATCGAACAAGGTATGGAACAAGGCCGCGAGCAAGGCATCGAGCAAGGCAAAATCAAAAAATCGCGGGAAACCATTTTGGAAACCGCAAACATTAAGTTTGGCGCTGTGCCACCAGAAGTTCAACAGATCGTTGATCTCACCACTGACTTAACACGCCTAAAAGAAATGCTGCATCAGGTTATTCGATTGCCATCCATCGAAGCTTATCAACAATGGCTGAAAGATTCCGCTTGAGATGAGCACTAGGCACCCCGGTTAATAAGGCCCTAAATGGCCCTTTCCCTCCCGCACAAAGCCAAGACTGGACTTTCAGCAACGGGCTGACTACCATGCCAACCACACCGCAAGCAGAGACACAAAGGACATTCCCACATGCGCATGGCAGCACAACTTGAATACGATGGTAGTGCTTACTGTGGCTGGCAAAAACAGCAAGGCGGGATCAAAACCCTGCAAGAAACCGTTGAAAAAGCATTCTCACAGGTCGCCAATGAGCCGCTAGTGGTGCAGTGTGCCGGTCGCACAGATACGGGCGTGCACGCACTCGGGCAAGTGATTCACTTTGATACCCAAGCCAAACGTGATGCGCAACGCTGGATGATGGGCGCAAATTATTTTTTACCCGCAGATATCCGCGTGGTTTCCGCGCAAGCTGTTGACGAAGATTTTCATGCACGCTTTTCGGCACAAGCAAGGCATTATCAATATGACATTTATAATCGACGCATGGCTTCTGCGCTTTATCGAACCCAGCATACCTGGTTCCCCAAACCTCTGGATGAGACCCTGATGCAAACGGCTGGCCAATACCTGATTGGAGAGCATGACTTTTCATCTTACCGCGCCAGTGCCTGCCAATCGCACACACCATATCGACAAGTGACCGCTTTAAACGTCACCCGCCAAGGTTACGTGGTCAGCATTCGAATCAGTGCCAATGCTTTTTTGCACCATATGGTGCGCAATATTACAGGGGTTTTATTGGACATTGGCGTGGGTGATCAAGCCCCGATTTGGGCACAAGACGTGTTACATAAAAAAGACCGAACACAAGCCAGCGTCACGGCACCGCCAACAGGATTAAAGTTAATGAAAGTCGATTACCCCGCACCGTGGCTGTTCCAATGAGAACACGGGTTAAAATCTGTGGGATGACCCGAGTCGAAGATGCTCAAGCTGCGGTCGATAACGGCGCGGATGCATTGGGCCTGGTCTTTTACCCACCCAGCCCAAGATATGTGAGCATTGCAGCAGCCCAAGCGATTGCGCAATCACTTGCTCCCTTTGTGCAATTGGTCGGTTTATTTGTGAATGCGGAACCCACCTATGTGCAATCCGTGTTAGCGCAAGTCCCCCTCGATTTATTACAATTTCATGGTGATGAAACAGAATCAGCCTGCTGTCGTTATCATCGCCCTTATATTAAAGCCATACGCGTCAAAGCAGACACCTCCATTGCTGCGTGTGTGACGCATTATCCGAGTGCCAGGGGGTTGCTGTTGGATGCTTATGTTAAAGGCATCCCCGGTGGCACCGGCACCCCTTTTGACTGGTCTCAAGTTCCGGCTGAGCTTAACAAACCACTCATTTTAGCCGGGGGGTTAACGCCCGAGAACGTACAGCAAGCCATCCGCATGACGCAGGTTTATGCGGTGGATGTGAGTGGCGGGGTTGAGCGTACCAAAGGAATTAAAGATTCAAATAAAATTCATGCATTCATGCAAGGAGTCGCAAATGTCTAAACCCGTCGCGTTAGATTTATCTCATTTAACAGATGTCCCTGATGAGGATGGCCACTTTGGGGTATACGGAGGCAAATTTGTTGCAGAAACGTTATTTGAGGCGTTAGATGAACTCAAAACAGTGTATGAAACGGCGATGGGAGATGCGGATTTTCTGCGCGAATTCGATCACGACCTGAAACATTATGTGGGCCGCCCTTCCCCTTTATATCTGGCCGAGCGCTGGAGCAAAACCTTAGGCGGCGCGCAAATTTATTTAAAACGGGAAGACTTAAACCATACTGGCGCGCACAAAGTCAACAACACCATCGGCCAAGCGCTATTGGCCAAACGCATTGGTAAATCCCGCATCATTGCAGAAACTGGCGCAGGGCAACATGGCGTTGCAACCGCAACCGTGGCTGCCCGCTTGGGCTTAACCTGCGTCGTTTACATGGGCTCTGAAGACATGAAACGGCAAGCATTAAATGTGTATCGCATGAAACTGCTTGGCGCAGAAGTGGTGGCGGTTGAATCGGGTTCAAAAACCCTAAAAGACGCCTTAAACGAAGCCATGCGAGATTGGGTGACCAATGTGGATGATACCTTTTATATCATTGGTACTGTCGCTGGCCCCCACCCCTACCCGGCCATGGTGCGAGACTTTCAATCCGTGATTGGGCGAGAAGCCAAACAACAAATTTTGGCGCAAGCGGGGTGTTTACCGGATACGCTCGTCGCCTGCGTTGGGGGTGGCTCCAATGCCATTGGTTTGTTTTATCCTTTCATTCAAGACGACGCGGTACAAATGATTGGGGTCGAGGCCGCGGGTGATGGTTTGAGTACCGGTCGCCATGCGGCGCCTTTGTGCGCAGGCAAACCCGGTGTTTTACATGGTAACCGCACCTATTTAATGGAAGATGATAATGGTCAAATTATCGAAACACACTCCATTTCAGCCGGTTTAGATTATCCAGGCGTTGGCCCTGAACATGCTTGGCTGAAAGATATTGGCCGAGCGCAATATGTTGCCATTACCGACTCAGAAGCCTTAGCCGGTTTCCATGAGTTAACCCGTATTGAAGGCATTTTACCGGCATTAGAATCCAGCCATGCGATTGCTTATGCCAAAAAACTGGCCCCCACCATGTCACCAGAACAAAACATCATCGTTAACTTATCTGGCCGAGGAGATAAAGACATCCACACCGTTGCCCAGATTGAAGGCATTGAATTTTAGGCGCTGCTATACTGGGGGATAACAATCAGTTCAGCTAAAACAGGGGAAGAGCCGTGGGTGATACTATGTTGATTGTAGATGATAGCCGTGTATCTCGAATGATGATCAAAAGTATTGCACAAAATGCGCATCCAGATTGGGCCTTTCTGGAAGCTGGAGATGGGCAGGAAGCCTTTGAGATGGTGGGTGATGGTAAAACCGCTATCCAGTGGATGACGCTAGATGTTAATATGCCAAAGATGGACGGCATCACCTTGGCGGAGAAACTGCGAGGCGTCTACCCGAACACAAAAATGTCACTGCTAACGGCGAATATTCAAACCAGCGTGGAAAAACAGGCCGGAGTGATTGGCGTTGGCTTTATCACAAAACCCATTACCGAGGAAAAAATCCTTGCGTTTTTAACGGTATAAACGTTATAAAACAACAGAGATACGTTCGTATAGGCATACCTGAGTGTTAACAAAACGCGTAATAGTTGTTTTGATTTTGCTACTGAATCTAGTAACAGGTAATGCTGTGCAGGCAAAAAGCCGCTATTCCGTGGATCAATTAACCGCCGCATTCATCTATAACATTTCTAAATTTGCCAAATGGCCCTCCACACTCTCTGATCGTGAAATCAACATTTGTATGCTCGGGGGGAAAACACAAAAAATCTCTGCTTTTCTCAAGCGCGTCATTGCAAAAAAAGCCAAAACCCAAAAAATAACCGTGCCCGAATTTGAGAATGCCAATGCGTTAATCACGGCAATGGCCAGTGGTGCGGAATGTCACCTTTTACTCTTCCAGTCCAACACTTTTTCCCCGCTGAATGTACACGTCGACAAGAAAAAAACGTTATTAATTGGGCAATCTATCGACTTTTTACACCAAGGCGGCATGCTCAGCCTAGTGTTAGAAAACAATAAAATGCGGATTTATATTAATAATGATAATTTAAATGCCTCTGATATTCGATTGGGCTCTCGCTTTTTACTCATTGCTAAAGCCGTCAATTAACCTCAAGGCGCCATCACATGCTCAAAGCTGTGCACCTGCCATTCGAACAAACCTGGGTGATGTTGCTCAAATTGCTTGAGCTTAGCCTCCCAGCGTTCAACCTCAACAGAGCCGGTCTTATTGTCCTCACAAATCTCTGGGATATCCCCCAAACTACTGCGTAATATGGCTTTCACTTCCCGATTGGCCGCAAGCATCACATAGATACGTTCATGCCCGACATTATCATCTAACCCCAAGGCTTTAACGCCCTTTCGCGTTGGGTAGTAAAACGCGCGCTCTGCCGCAAGGCGATTAGGCGCATCATCTAAATGCGCACACACCGTTGGATGAAAACGGCTCAGTTGCCCACGACTATTGCGGCCAATGAGGGTCAAATATGCCGGGCGTTGGGTCACCACTTTAATCGCAAAACAATTGTCACTCGACAGCTCAGACGAATTCGTGAGGGTTTTCTCGCCCAGCGCCCAAGGATTTGGCGTTGCACATAAACCACTGCCTTGGGGCGCAACCAAAGCAGACACGTCCAACATGGGAATAGACGTATCCTCGGCACTACCCGCTACGGCTTTAAGCTTGGTTGTTAACGGATTCGTGGTCAGCGGCTGTAACCTCGGTGTTGGCAACGTTGGCCGTTTTAACCGGATAAAACGCTTTAACAGAGGTTGCCCGTTATCCGCCAGCGTGAGTGAATATAAATTGGCCGCTCGATTTTCCCCCGTTGCAATTAACTGTATCGATTTCCCCGTAGCATCGCCTTGTGTTTGTATCCGCGCCATCCACGTTTGCAAAGGCGTCGGTAGATATTTTCCGCTGCGTTCAACCTGAATAGAAACCCCCTGTTGCTGTTTCACACAGCGCAGTGCCTGCTCAAAATCCGACACAAATTGCTGCGCTTGGTCAACCTGATAAGGCAAGAATTTTTGCCCAAGTAACCCCGTATCCACCGATTGTTTGGCCAGCTCTTGCGTCTCTTCATCCCGCAGTGGCATACGCCATATTTTTTCAAACCCCACCGTCCAGTGGCCTTGTTCATCATCATAAGCATCAATGTGCACTTCCAGATGACCGCGTGCCGATATTTTGGCCTCCACCCCAATCAAATAATGTGCTCGGGTCAAAATCTGGCAGCTATTCGTTGCTTGCGGTTGCAGCTCAACCATCTGAATCGGCTGTTTCGCCAAATAGGTTTTCAACGTTTTGATCACCCGAGCGCTAAGACCATCCGTATTCGGGTCGATTTGGCCGAAACTCATATGCGTTATTGCAAACGTGGTGCCTTGAAATCGAGGGTGATGGCTAAAACGTTGCGTCAGGTAGGGCGCAATATCTTGCTGCAACCAAGCATCCAGTGATTTATTCGACAGCGGCTCAACCGGCACGCTTGGCCCACAGGCCGCAATGAATACGGTGATGAAGAATAATACCAGCCATCTCATGGTGCAAACTCCGCTTAGATGAATACACTGAAGTTTAGCTGAAGAAAAAAGCTGAATTCCTCTTTGCGCTAAATTGTGTGTACAATGGGCGCCAATTGAATCATGGATCCTCAAAAACCGCAATTCATATGCCGAACGATACCCTCCAAAGTCAACACCTCCAATGCTTACGCAACGAGCAACAACTCTTTGCGGACTTATCATTTGAGCTCAATAGAGGTGAAATCCTATTTGTTGAAGGCGCCAATGGCAGCGGCAAAACCACGTTATTAAGAATGTTGTGTGGGTTAAGAGAGCCCGATGAAGGCCAAATCCTGTGGAATGGACAGAGTATTTTTGATCTCACCGCAAGTTATTCGGCACAAGTGCTATACATCGGGCATCATGCCGGGGTCAAACGCGATTTAACCGTTGAAGAAAACCTACAAATGGCCACCGCCTTAATCGCCACCAAACCGGACTTAGACTTAGACCACATTTTGGAGGAAGTGCATTTATATGCATATGCGGATCATCCCGCAGGGCACCTTTCGGCCGGTCAACAGCGCCGCGTCGCTTTGGCGCGCTTATTAATGGCCGAGGCTCGGGTCTGGATTTTAGATGAACCCTACACCTCGTTGGATAAAAATATCATCACCTGGCTGGAATCTTTGTTCGTTCGGCATGTCGAAGCAGGCGGTATGATTGTGTTAACCTCTCACCAAACTGTGCAATTGGGTGCATGCCCCGTCGTCCCTTTAAGGTTAGGTCTATGAGCACTTCGCCCCTCTCTATCTGGCGTGCATTTGGTTTAATGGTCAAGCGCGATATGATCTTGGCCTTTCGACGCAAAACAGAGCTGGTTAACCCTTTATTATTTTTTATTCTGGTGGTCACGCTGTTTCCGCTCGGCATGAGCACCGGGGCAAGAACCATGGAAACATTATCCAGCATTGCACCCGGCTTAATTTGGGTAACCGCCCTATTGGCTTCCATGCTGTCGTTGGAAAGTGTGTTCCGCAGTGACTTTGAAGACGGCACCTTAGACATCATGGTCATGGGCCCAAGGCCATTATCGCTCTTAGCCTTAGCCAAAGTTATCGCCCATTGGCTGATGACGGGCGTCCCCATCATCCTGATGTCCCCCTTGATGGGCGTGTTATTAGGGTTACCAGAAGCGGCTTATGGTACGTTAATGCTGACATTATTATTGGGCACTCCCATCTTAAGCCTGATTGGCTCTGTCGGGGTGGCATTAACCATCGGCCTACGCGGCGGCGGCGTGATTTTATCGTTATTAATTCTACCGCTGTATGTACCGGTCTTAATTATTGCTGCGAATACGGTCGGGCTAGCCGCCAATAGCGAACCGATCAACGCACAATTGTATTTGTTAGGGGGCTTGCTCATGCTCGCTTTATCCTTAACGCCATGGGCAATTGCTGCCTCATTACGGATTAGTGTGAGTTGATGTATGTTTTGTGAGAAGATGCGACCTCGTGCTGATCTAAGCAGTGATTTTTGTATCCAGCAGAATCATAGTATAAGGAGGTGGCCGTGATATCGTTATTATCAAAACACTGGGGGAAAATCTTATTCGCGGCATTACTCGCTTATGTTCTCATTGGCCTGCCCTATACGACATCCGACTTAGCCCCCGTCACCGCTCAGCCAGGCGTTGAAACAGCGCGCACCTTTGGTTTCCCATTTACCGCACGGGAAACGCTTGAAATCCTAAAACCCGCCGTCACCGGCAACAAAGTGGACATCTTACAATCGCAATACCATGCGACCAATGTGGCGTTAAACATTGTGGTTGCTATCTTGGTCTCGCTGGCTCTATCCAGCTTAGCCAACCATTATTTAACCCCGTTTTTTCAGCGTTTAACCTCCCCCAAATATTTTTACCACACCACCGGGCGCTGGTTACCCTACCTCTGGGTTTTGGTCGTATTGCTCATGGCCTATGGCCTATTTGCCGGTTTGTATCTGTCCCCCAAAGACTACCAACAAGGGGACAGCTTTCGCATTATCTTCATCCACGTACCCAGTGCTTGGATGTCGATGTTTATTTACATAATAATGGCACAAGCGGCTTTTGTGAGTATGGTATGGCGCCTTAAAATGGCGGATGTGGTGCTGATTAGCAGTGCGCCCATCGGCGCAACCTTTGCTTTTTTAGCCTTAGTCACCGGCTCTCTCTGGGGCAAACCAATGTGGGGAACCTGGTGGATTTGGGATGCCAGATTAACTTCAGAATTAATTTTATTATTTTTATACTTAGGAATCATTGGCTTATATTCCGCCAATGATGACCGCCGAAACGCAAGCCGTGCGGTTGCCGTATTAACTTTGGTTGGGGTCGTGAACATTCCCATTATTCACTACTCTGTTGAATGGTGGAGCACGCTGCACCAAGGCTCAACCATCACCAAGCTGGATACCCCTTCCATAGACCTGGCGATGCTCATCCCTTTATTGGTCATGGCTCTGGCGTTTAAATTTTATTACGTCGCCCTAGTTATCGTCCGCTCCCGCACCGAACTTTTATTACGAGAAAACAATACACGCTGGGTAGAAAACCTACTGGAGCCATCATCATGACATTCTCTGAATTTTTCCACATGGGAGGGTATGCGGTTTTTGTTTGGCCCGCTTACGGCTTAGGCTTAATTGCGTTAGGTGCAAACGTATTTTTTTCATGGCTAAGAAATAAACACGTTCGACGCAGTATTACACGAAGTATCAAAGTCAGGAGACAATCAAATGACATCACAACATAAACAACGCTTAGCACTCACCTCTATGATTCTAGTCGGGGTTTGTATCGCAGTCGGCCTGCTTTTAATTGCCGTCAGCCAAAACTTAGAGGCCTTCTTTACGCCGGAACAAATCGTCAACGGCGCGGCCAAAGAACACAAAAATTTTCGTGTCGGTGGCATGGTCACAGAAGGCTCCGTTAAACGGCTAGAAGATGGGATAACGGTAGAATTTGGCTTACACGACACCGTGTCAGAAATCACTGTACGTTACACCGGCATTCTGCCAGACCTATTTCGAGAAGGACAAGGCGTGATCAGTTTGGGCGCATTATCCCACGAAGGCGTGTTTGTTGCGGATGAAGTCCTCGCGAAACATGATGAGACGTATATGCCGCCAGAAGTCGCTGCCGCCATGAAACCAAAATTTAATAACGATAATAAAGAGTTGTAGTATGTTACCTGAAGTCGGAAATTTCGCATTGATGTTGGCGTTATGCATGGCCTTAATCCAAGGCATTGTGCCACTCTTAGGCCTGTATGAAAAACGATACACTTGGATTATCTTAGCCAGGCCCGCCTGTTGGGCACAATTGCTGTTTGTCATGGTCGCGTTTGCCATTTTGACACATGCGTTTGTAATCAACGATTTTTCTGTGGCTTATGTACAAGCCCACTCAAATACACAGTTACCGCTGATTTATCGCGTCTCTGCCGTCTGGGGTGCGCATGAAGGCTCCATGTTACTGTGGATTCTGATGTTATCTGGCTGGACTGCCGCCGTCAGCGTATTCAGCCGGCGTTTACCAGAATCCATGAAAGCACTGGTAATTGCCGTCATGGGTTTAATCAGCGTCGGGTTTTTGTTATTTCTGATTGCAACCTCCAACCCTTTTGACCGCTTGCTGATTGAGCTGCAAGACAAAAGCTTTATGTTGGCAACAGAAGGTCGCTCACTCAACCCGTTATTACAAGACTTTGGCTTAGCCATTCACCCACCGATTTTATACATGGGGTATGTCGGATTTTCCGTGGCGTTTGCGTTTGCCATTGCCGCGCTAATCAGCGGTCGATTAGATGCGACCTGGATGCGTTGGTCACGCCCCTGGACGAACATTGCTTGGGCTTTCCTCTCCACCGGTATCGTTTTGGGTAGCTGGTGGGCTTATTACGAACTTGGCTGGGGCGGCTGGTGGTTCTGGGATCCTGTCGAAAACGCCTCTTTTATGCCTTGGTTGGTTGGTACTGCGTTAATCCATTCACTCGCCGTCAGTGAAAAACGGGGCGCGTTTAAAGCCTGGACGGTTTTACTCGCCATCTTTGCTTTCTCCTTAAGTTTATTGGGCACCTTTCTAGTCCGCTCGGGTGTTTTAACCTCCGTCCACTCCTTTGCTTCTGACCCAGAACGAGGCGCCTTTATTCTGGGCTTTTTGGTCTTTGTCATTGGCTCTTCTCTGCTGTTATTTGCATGGCGTGCACCCCGCATTTCCGAAGGCGGTAAATTTAGCTTTTTATCCCGCGAAACGTTCCTATTGATGACCAATGTCCTCTTTGCCATCGCTGCCGTCGTTATCCTGCTAGGCACCATCTTTCCTTTAATCACCGATGCCTTTGGGTACAAATACTCTGTTGGCAAACCCTTTTTCAATGAAGTGTTTACGCCGTTAATGTTACCGCTCTTAATGGTCGTCGCCATTGGGCCACTGTTACGTTGGAAAAAATCGGCCGAACTGAGTAATGCTTGGCAATTGGTGCTCTTCACCTGTTTTGCTCTGTCCTTATTGCTGATTATCGCTGGCATTTGGTTACTCGCCACCAATATGGTCGATAGCCGCAACTGGGTACTGTTGAAATTAGGCTTTGTGTTCATGAGTTTCACCATTGCATTGTCTGCTTTTTTGGCCTTACCACAAAAACATAAAAAAAGTTTAAAAATCATCTTGCTCATTGCGTTCAGTGCAGGCCTTATTTTTGTGTATCCATTACTCGATATGTTTTGGGGGGCCAATACCAGCATGACCGAGGTTGCACAAGAAGCCATGGGGCTGTCATCCACGGATTTGATCGCAAAAATTGACGCCTCGGTGTTTTATTTAGCCCTCGGTGTTGGTGTCGGTGTATGGGTACTACTGGCAACCTTATGGAACCTGAAATCACGCTGGGGTGGGCGCTTACCCGCCAGCTATTTGGGCATGCTGATCGCACACTTAGGTGCGGGCGTATTTGTTTTAGGGGTGTCTTTTTTAGCCAATTTCAGCCTCGAAAAAGAAGTCAAATTAGCCCCCAACGAATCCTATGAACTCGCCGGATACACCTTCACGTTTATGGGCACCGAAGCAGTACGCGGCCCCAACTACAGCGCAACACGTGGCAAACTCACGGTCAAATCCGGTAGTTTCGAGACCATCATGTTGCCAGAGAAACGCATTTATGACAGCAAAAGCGACCCCATGACAGAAGCCGCAATCGAAGCAGGATTTTTCCGTGATTTGTATGTTTCGTTGGGTGAACCTTTAGGGGACGGTGCTTGGAATATGCGTGTGCAATATAAACCGTTGGTGCGTTGGGTCTGGTTAGGTGGCCTAATGATGGCACTGGGGGGATTAGTGGCAATAACAGACCGTCGTTATAGAGTGGCGAAAAAATGATTAAATACCTCATCCCTTTCTTCTTATTTGTCACAATGGTTGTTTTTTTCACCCTGGGGCTGGACAATGACCCCAGGCATTTGCCCTCACCCTTTATCGACAAACCCGCTCCTCACATTGCATTAGCCCAGCTAAATGCACCCGATAAAACGTTTACCAATGCCGACTTATTGGGCAAAGTCAGCTTGCTCAATGTCTGGTCTTCATGGTGTGGCTCTTGTGAATACGAACACCCGTTAATGAATTACTTAGCGGCAAATACCAAGATCCAAATTGTCGGCATGAATTATAAAGATAAACAGGCTGATGCCTTAGCCTATTTACAAAAACACGGTAACCCCTATCACGCCATCCCAGCGGATGAAAAAGGACTTGTGGGCATTGATTGGGGCGTTTATGGGGTGCCCGAAACGTTTATCATCGACAAAAAAGGGATTGTGCGCTTTAAATATGCGGGGCCAATCAGCGGCCCACTCTTAAAAAACACGATTTTACCGCTCATTAAAACGTTACAAGCAAAGGATAACGGATGAGAAGCTTAGTATTTTTGGGGTTAATGTGGCTTTATTCAGCAGCATATGCGGTAGACTTTAAAAGCAGCGAAGATGAGGCACGTTATAAAACACTCACAGAAGAATTACGCTGCGCCAAATGTCAGAATCAGAATTTGGCCGACTCCCCTTCTGGCTTGGCTGGTGATTTACGTGCGCTGGTCTTGGAGATGATCGAACAAGGAAAATCAAATCAAGCCATTATGGACTTCATGGTCGCTCGGTATGGCAAATTCGTTTTATATCGCCCCCCCGTAGAAAAACAAACCATGTTGCTTTGGTTTGCCCCCTTATTCTTGGTTCTCGGTGCCCTGTTATTTTTGTTAATACTGTTACGCCAGAAAAAAAGAAGGGCCGACGCTGTCATCACGCCAGAAGAGCAAGCCAAAATTGAAGCCCTGTTAAATAATAACACCGTAAATGAACCTAAGTGTGAGAGTAAATCATCATGACATTAATACAATTGATGCTGATATTAACCGGGACGAGTTTTATTTTTGTCGTACTCCCTTTGGTCTTTTCCCGATCACCCAAATCGATTTCACAAAAAAACGCCAATGTCGTGATTTATCAAGATCGGCTACGCGCGTTAGAGGAAGATGTGAGTACAGGGCAGTTATCTGACGATCAATTCGCACTGGCCAAAACAGAATTAGACAAAGAAGTGCTTGCAGATACCGAACAAGCGGACATCGTGTACCAAACATACGGCTCTAACATACCGCTGATGCTGGTGTTACTCCTGTTGATTCCCCTGGGCACCTTCGCTTTGTATCAAATTTGGGGGCATGGTGATCAACTCCAACACATCGAGCTTGCTCAGAAAAACGCCAGCTCACAACCCTCCCCCGCTCAAGCTGAGACACCAACGCCCGCCATCGAAGCCATGGTTGAAAAGCTGGCTGAACGCTTAAAAACACGCCCCGACGATGCTGAAGGTTGGGTCATGCTAGGGCGCTCTTATTCTGTGATGAAACAATACCCAAAAGCACTGGCCGCTTATGAGAAAGCCTATGCTTTACTCGGAGATGACCCGGATATACTCGTCACCTATGCCGATGTGGCCGCAAAAATGAACGGTGGCGACTTCACTGGCAAACCGGCCGCCATGATTACAAGGGCACTGGCCATTGATCCAAACCATCCTAAAGCCTTATTACTGGCTGGTTTCATGCATCTACAAACAGAAGATTTTGCGGCCGCTATCGCCAGCTGGGAACGCATGAAAATCCACATGGCTGGGCAACCTCAATGGATAGAAACCGCCGATCAGTATATTGCGTCAGCCAAAGCCCGTATGCTGGGCTCACCTGAGGCACAGATCGCCCCTCCTCCCGCGTTACAACTCTCGGTGGATATCTCCGATGAAGTTAAACAACAAGTCAGTGCTGATGCCGTGGTTTTTATCTTTGCAAAAGCCAAAAATGGGCCGCCAATGCCCCTGGGGGCCATTAAAACAACCGTCTCCGCATTACCGGGGAAATTTCAGCTCGGTGATGCACAAGCGGTAACCCCCCGGTTTAAAATTTCTGACTTTACCGACGTCTCTCTGAGTGCCAGAATCGCATTATCTGGGACACCAGGGCTTCAAGCCGGCGATTTTTTCGCTGAATCCATCAGTGTGAAAAATGACCATAGCGACACCATTTCGTTAGTCATCAATCAACAGAAACCCTGAGGGAAACCCCACCAAGCGCCCTATTCCTCAGATTCATCCTGTTCAATCCGGCGCTTAAAGGTCTTAGGTTTTGGCCGTTCCGAGGTGAGCAAGACTAAGCTTAATGCGCCAAAAAAAGCATAAATCAGCGCATTAAACTCAGATGAGGCAAACACAAACACCGCACCATAATAACCCAACCACGCACCGATCCCACTAAACGCCAAGGCACGCGAAAAGCGACAGAAACCACACTCACGCGGTGAATGGCGAAAATAATGCAAGGCTTTAAAAGAGGATTTTTTTTTACTCATCACACATCACTTTAGATTTTTGCCTTTATGCTGGTGTTTTTTCCACGATAAATCAATACATAACAGCCAGCATCCCCCTTTTTTCACAAAGACTGTTTACTGTTCGGACGCATTTCAGTATGATTGCCGCTCGTCATCAATACGCGCTCGTAGCTCAGCTGGATAGAGCATCAGGCTTCGAACCTGAGGGTCGGGAGTTCGAATCTCTCCGGGCGCGCCAATACTCTCTGAAATACCCAATCTAACGCGTTAACAAACGCTCCGACTGCACAACCACAATATCTTCCCAAGCGGTTTGCGCAATCCCCATCTCTCGGCGCAGCCAAGGCAATAATCCCGGCAACAGATCCTTATACCGCCCCAGTAAAGGCAACGACAGCTTTAAAAAATGCCCCTGCTGATTGAGTAATACTCGGCTCAAGGCTGCATTTGAGCGGTTTTCAATCGCCATCGTATCCCAATCAACCACCACGCCCAAACGGTCGATGTTGATTAACTCCGCCGCCAATAACTCCAACTCTACAATCAAACGTAAACAGGCTTTTTTCTTCGCTGGCCGCTTCGCACTGCTGTCAAATTCAAAGATCAAGCCCACCGAGGTTCTGTACCGCACCTTGGCTAACCCCGTAAACAACCAATCTCCTGACACCGGTGTTTTTTGCCGGGTGTGTTGCACCACCTGCGGCCCGCCGTCCAGAAAATACGCCGCACAGTCATACAAACGGCAAAATGCTTGGACAATATTTCTTTCAACCATCCGATTAGCCGATTCGCTGGGGCCATCAATCACGACCGGTTTGCTGCCGATAAACAACAACACATTTTGTTGGCTAAATTGAATACTCAAGGCGGCCCCTGAATCCAATGCGTGATACAAGCCCCCCAGTCGATCCACATACGCTTGGGTTGAGCGATTCCACAGCCGAATCTTCTGGCGTTGTCGCCGCCCCTTAACAGACAAACGCAAATCCCGCCGAGCACGCTCCAGGATGTCCGTATAACTCTCGTAGGCTGCTGTCAAGGCGATACGCGCGAATTCGTATTGCTGTTCTGTATCCGCTATCTGCATCTGAGCGGTCAGTTGTAACAACTGAGATTGTGTGATTCTAATTTCTTTATCATCTGCCCGAGCCAGCCACGCCAAACACAGGCTCAGCCCCAAAACAAAACACCTTTTCCCAACACACATGTGATTTGCCTTTATTCCCTTCAAGCGTTCAACTGGCTTTACGACGCATCCATTAACGCAACACTTTTAACCTGTGCATACACCTTATCCCCCAGCGCTAAGTTTAGCTTAACCGCCGATTTCCGGGTAATACTCGACAGCAGCGGTGCCCCCGAGGCAGTTAACTTAACCAATACACGCGATGCGTCTTCCTCCACAATGGCCTCAATCCGCGCAGAAAACACATTCAAAATGCTAGAGCGGTCGTGGTGATCCAACGCGATACTCACATCCCTGGCATGAATATAAACTTTATAGACCGCATGCAAAGGCAACGGTTTTTTCGGAATGGAGAGCACACCGCCAGCAAACTGTAAATCGGTCAATTGAAAGGATTCATCATGCGACAGCACCTTGGCTTCAATCAGCGTGCCCGCATCCGCACCATGCGCCAGGGGCGCATCTAACGTCACCAAAACCTCCTGTAAACGACCATGGTGGGTAATGCGCCCCTGATCCATCAGCAACACCCAATCGGCCAATTGAGAAATCTCTTCCATCACATGACTCACATACAAAATCGGCAATGGCCAAGACTGATGTAAAGCGTTTAAATAGTGCATGATTTCATGTTTTTTGGCGCTGTCTAAACCGCTCAGAGGCTCATCCATCAATAGCCAATCCGGGCTTGTCAGCAACGCCCGCCCAATCGCAACACGCTGTTGTTCACCACCCGATAAAGCCACCGGATGCCGCTGTAATAATCCCCCCAAAGCCAACAGCTCAATCACCGCATCCCGCTGAATGATGCGTTGACTCGGTTGCAGGCGCTGATACCCAAAACACAGATTATCTAAAACGGTTAGATGCGGGAACAATTCGGCCTGTTGAAAAACATACCCCACCGCACGCTGATGCGCGGGTAAGCACACGCCCTTATCATCGTTTTGCCACACGCTATTCGGCAGCTTGATGTGGCCTTGTGCTTTGATCAAACCCGCCAATACTTGCAACAACGTCGATTTACCAGAACCAGAAGGGCCAAACAAAGCCGTGACCCCCGTTGCGGGTAGGTGCGCGCTTGCATCCAACTGAAAATGCCCCAAACGCTGCTGCAAAGAGAAATCAATCACGCTCATCGGCGATGACTCAAGCGCCGATTTAAGCTGTAAACCAACAGCAAAATCACAAAAGAAAACAACAGTAATACCAGTGAGAGGACATGCGCTTGGGTATATTCTAAAGCTTCTACATGGTCATAAATCGCAATGGACACAACTTTGGTGTGGCCAGGAATATTCCCCCCAATCATCAACACCACCCCAAACTCACCCAAAGTATGCGCAAAAGCCAACGTGGTTGCGGTGATAAAACCTCGCCGCGTCAATGGCAGCATCACCCGCACAAACCCGACCATAGGGCCGGCACGCAAAGTCGACGCAACCTGCATTGGCCTTTTCCCCACGCTTTCAAACGCGGTTTGCAACGGTTGCACATAAAAAGGCAAGGAATACAACACCGAGCCAATCACCAAACCACTAAAGGTAAACGCCAACGATGACCCACCCAGGCTCTGCCACGGCTGACCAATCACCCCATGCGGCCCCAAAGCCAGCAACAAATAAAATCCTAACACCGTTGGCGGCAACACCAATGGCAGCGCCACAATCGCTTCAATCGGCGTTTTCAAGCGGCTAGATGTAAACGCCAACCACCACGCCATCGGCGTGCCCAGCACCATCAACACACAGACCGTGACCAACGCTAGGCGTAAAGACAACATGATCGGTGCTAATGCTAGGGTTTCCATCTCTGTCACACCATCATCTGATACAGCGGGCTGCCGATTTAAGCATTTTGAGTGGGATTGTTAAAGCACAATTGAACAACGACAGCACAGTGACGCCAGCAGATGACTCTTTTAAGGCCAATCGACGCCCGATGTACAAAACTCGACATCGACGTGATGATTACGCGTATCGTTTGGGATAAAAACTTGATTAACAGCAGATTTTGGATACTTAAAACATTTGCATTGCGCACTTTGACCCGGCCCAACAACAATTTTCGCCCCGACTTTTAAGCGGCACGAACTCATCTGATTTAAAGCGCTCCAAGCAGGGCAGATATCATTGTCTTTCCGGTAGTCTGACTTTGGGCCTTCCGGTAATTCAAACGACCACCAACGGCCCAGCGCAGTATAACTTTTCGCACTATCCCACACGCGATACACCGTCACGGGCTGCTCAACAACAAACACTTTACCCGCACACAATTTACCTTGACCGGCTGCACCCAGCGCCGTTTCCAATAACGCTGGGTCGGTGACTTCGCTCAATCCAGCCGGTGGCGGCATCACCCCACCCGCACAAACAGTGCCTACCGGTTGATCCACAGCCGATGTTGAGGCTAGGTTTTCTGGTGTACTAACACAACCCGCCCCCCACAACATTGCTGACAATATGATTAGGGAAAAAATATTTTTTAACATTCAGTAAGCATAGTCGATGAAACTCTCCGCCACCATTTTTATCGGGGTCTTTTGAAAACCAAGTGGGAACGGTCTAATGTAAAATAGCCACTCAAGACAGAAATATCTCTTTCAGGATAGTTCTCCTGATGTATTCATCCGTCACCGCACTGCCTACAGATTTCTTGATTCTGCGGCTGAACGCGTCGTAGGTGTGTACTAATTCTGACCAATCGATTTAAAACGTCGTAAATTGGTAGTGCTTTTGCCCATCATCGGTCCGGTTGCCGTTATGATCGTGTTGTTGCTCTGCGGTACCAATACGTTGGTATTCGCTCATTTCGTTAACGGTGTAACCCATCGTTAAGCTGCCTTGTTCTGTTTTCGTTTGTTGTGTGACCCAGTTGGCCCAATTTTTGAGACTGGTGAGGGTGGCGACGTTTGCATTGTGGGTCAATTTTGGCTAATTCGTTCGATAAATAATTTGGGAAATCGTATGACGATAATGTGGCGCGCCATAGCTATACACCCCGAAGACTATCAAACCATTTATGTACATAGCGCTCCGAGTAATTTGCTTCTATTGGGATATTAATATTTATAATATGGTTGTTTTTATTTTTAAGTGATACTTTTATCCTTGCCTGTAATTGATAGTCACCATCCCCCTGTGCCAGGATAGTTGTCCGATGAAAATTTCCACTGAAAACTATGCACCTGACAATCCACAAACACCCCCCTATCATTTGAAAATCACGCTATAAATAAAATCATGAATAGCTTATTTTCGAGTGCCATTTGTCAGGCTCCCACTGAACCAACACACTTATCAATGAGTTCCTCTATGGGCGCTTTATCGTCTTGGTAATTGGCAATCACCCCATCGGCAATAGGCGTTTCCCGTTTGGGTTCTTTTGTTTCAGTTGCTTTCTAATTTGGCGTTTGATATCTTTTTCTATCACGGGAAGCCTCTTTTGATGAGTGGATTTGTCTTTGCGATATCGTTAGAGGCTTGCCGTTATAATATATTGTTTTTATATAAAATTTAAAAAATACTGAGCTTTCCCAACCCCCTTATGATTCACACAAAATTCACCACCTTATTTGGCATTGAACACCCCATCGTGCAAGGCGGCATGCAATGGGTTGCACGGGCTGAGCTGGTTGCTGCGGTAGCCAATGCCGGTGGGCTTGGTTTCCTGAGTGCGTTAACACAACCCACCCCCGAAGCCCTCGCCCAAGAAATTGAACGCACCCGAAGTATGACCGACCAACCCTTTGGGGTTAATCTAACCATATTACCCTCCCTCAAACCCATACCTTACGAAGCGTATGCACACGTTATTGTTCAGTCTGGGGTTAAAATCATTGAAACTGCGGGGCGCAACCCTGAGCCGTTTATGCCCTTATTTAAACGAGCTGGCATTCAAGTGATTCACAAATGTACCTCCGTACGCCATGCCATTAAAGCTGAAAAAATCGGCTGTGATGCTGTCAGCATTGATGGGTTTGAATGTGCTGGCCACCCAGGGGAAGCCGATATTCCAGGGTTAATTTTAATTCCCAAAAGTGCCCGCGTACTGCACATCCCCATGATCGCCTCCGGTGGTTTTGGCAATGCCCAAGGTTTAGTCGCCGCCCTGGCATTAGGCGCAGATGGCATCAACATGGGCACACGTTTCCTAGCAACGCTGGAAGCGCCGATACACCATAACGTCAAACAAGCCTTAGTCGATGCCGAGGAAACCCAAACTCAACTCATTTTCCGCACCTTCAACAACACCGCACGCGTGTTTAAAAACACCGTTGCGGATAACGTCGTCGCGATTGAAGCCAAACCAGAGGCAACATTTGAGGATGTCCGTGACCTCGTGTCTGGGGAGAAAGGGCGTAAAGTCTTTGAATTAGGTGACTTAGAACAAGGCATCTGGGCTGCTGGCCTGGTGGCTGGGTTGATCCACGATATTCCAACCGTACAAGCGCTGATACACAACATCGTGACTGAGGCGAAAGCCATTATACAGTCACGATTAGTCGAGAGCTTAAGCGATTAACGTTTTGAGTGAACATACTCCCAATGGCGCGTATCTTTTGGCTCAAAAGGCATCGGATAAGAAAAACCCAATAAACCGCGCTGGAGCAGCCGGAAGTAATCGGTTCTACCCGTAAAAAAATGGAACCTGGGTACCACTAACCCGATAGCCTGATTGACATCAAATTGAATCGGATAATCTGGGCCTAAATAATGCCAAGACGCATTACTGCTTGAGTCACTGGGCAACGGCAATGGTAAGTCTTCGGCAGAGCCGACACGTTCAAAATATTCGATCTGACCCAACGCCGCATTATAATTGGCAAACACGTGTCCCAGTTTTTGGGTGGTATCAAATTCGTCATAATACTGCACCGTTTGCAAAAAAGGTAACGCCCCCGCGGTTGGGTGTGTGCGCCAATAAGGATATTCCACCAGCTCTTGTACGGGGTCTCGGCCCAATACCACCATATTGGCTTGCTCAAGCCGCAGCAGAATACCCTGCAGGAAATCAATCAAAAAACTGGAGAATATTTTCGGTTCATCACACCGATTAAACGGCCCAAATGTGTCGGCATCACACAAAGAAAACGTAACTTTATCTGGCTCAGGACTAATCAATTTAGCCCAAGCATCCAAACTAATGGGGCGAGCGGCTTCTACCGCCGGATCTAACACCATAATTTGATCACCCACGGCAACCGCAACCGCGACATGGAACCACCAGTCAGCCGAACCACTTTCGGTATGTGGCGTGGCGGCACTGAGATCCCCAAAGGCAAAGATTTTTTTAACGTCGGGATAACCAAATTTCTGTAACCGATTTTTCGCCACTTCGGCCCGCACAAAACACCCATCCTGCGGTAACATCCAGGAGATTCGACGCCGCTCTTGGCTGCCATCAAACGATAAAATCAAAAACCGACTATCGCGAGCACTGGTAAACGCGTGTTCGACTTGTGTTTGATTGTCCCACTGCGTAAGACCCGAGACATCCAAGTTTTTTCTCAGCGTAGCCAAGGCGTAAGCACTGCTGTCAGGATCTGCCCCAAAGTAATCATCGACACGTTGGCCTGGGCTCGTCACAATTTTTTGCTTAAACTCTGCAACACTTCGATCCGCTGCATCCTCATGCCGCTCACCGGAAAAACGCAAACTGGGAATGCCAAATAATCCCTCAGACTGCTTAGCATAACTAGAGACTGAAAAACCAACGCTCAGACACATTGATAAAACCCATATACCGTGCTGATATATCATGAACCACTCCTCTATGATTGAACGGGTATCGCTTCATTCTGTTCAAGCAAAAATTATAGTTCAAAACTCACCGTACTTGATTACATCGGCAAAAATGCACTTTATCCTGATAATTGATACGTTCATATCCCATCCGCTTGTGATGGATCGTGCAGCCCATTAATATAAGAAAACAATGATACAAAACAAATAGGCACAACTTGCTGAAAGGAATACACACATGATCAATCAATACGAATTTAAAGAGCGCGGCAGCCCCATTACTGAAGACACAAAAAAAGAGATTTTAGACCAGTTTGATTTCAGCAGTTTTTCTCTAACAAGCGCACCGGATAACGCCCAGTCTGAAGCCCCAGCCCCAATCCAAGACCAATGTTTTGTTTATACGGGGAGCAACCGGCGCGCCCAAAATCGTCGTAAAAATTTAGATCGCCGCCATGTAATGCGTTTTGTCGGTACTGAGCGTCGCGTTTTACACTCCCAACGCAATGAAGATGTCGGCCTTTAGCAGGCATTAACGCCGGTTTCATTGGTCACTTTATCTTTGGTGTCTTGTCAGCCAAAGATAAAAGCACGCCAATCCAGCCCCCTTAATTATGTAACATCCGGTATCCTATTGCGGATAAAATCACTATATTGATCCTTCATTGGCAGCTCATAATCCACTTTTAACCGGTGCCTGATGGCCTTGACAGGTTGCCCCGTCTTTTTGTTGATGGCCGCTTTTTCATATTGCTCCCAATAAATGCCAATGCCTCTTTTTTGCCAATTAGGAATGTCGTTAAAATTAATGCCTCGCTGAAATAACAATTCATTTTTCTCTGAAACAGAAACACCGGATAGCTGTTTTGCTACTTTTTCTGGCTCAATGTTTGCTTCACGCAATTGCCAGTAACAATGCGCATTTAATGCATTTCTATGCGCATCTTCGTGACGCCACCTAAAATAATCTATCACCAGATTTTTTGTTGGGAGTTGAGAAATACGGCTATCAAATGCCCCGATATCAGATAACAACACACTAAACTTTGCACTCGCCTCGCCCGCCAGCACTGAGTTTAATTTTCTTTCTTTCCGACTAAAGGTATTTTCATCCGGGTGAAATAAAAGAGAGATTTCATCACTTTGCGTATACCCAAAAACCACTCTAAACCCACAGTCCATCAGGTGCATGACGGTTGCAACCATCATATCTCTAAATCTGATGTCATAAGGCGCTTCAAATTGGTGTACTTCTTTGGTTAAACGGGTAAAACAGCGACCATCAATTCTTGCTACCATATAAATATTTGGCAACACACACACGTCATTGTTGGTTTCAAATATACGCATTTTTTTATCTAAGTCATCAAATTTCATTTTGCCACATGGTTACCTGAAAAGTATTATGTTCAATAGAAACATAATAAAGATCATCAAATCCTTCTTGAAAAGAAGGCAATTCTAACCTGTTATATGTGCCTTTTATGCCAACTTCAGGGACCCTTTCCTTGCCCTCCCGGTTCTTATTTCTTTGAAGACAAGCGCCAATTTTTGACTGAAAGTAATACCCTGAAATATGAAATTGTCCCTGTTTGAATAGGTCAATATAGCCTGCTCTTGCTTTGACGGTAGGGTTCGTATTATCAATGACGACGGGTTGTTTTGCTGCGATACAAGCGTTCAGTAAAATGGCTTCCCGGTGACGGGTTTTTAACATATCCATATTCAGGCGCAGATAAGCGGCATGAAAATTTTCAAGAAAAAAAGAAGATTTACCACTGGCTTGGAGGCCAATAAAAATAACACCCTGCATATTATAATTCTTTCTCTAAAGCCTGTGAATGTTTTATAGTCCTCTCGTTCTACATTTAACCGCGCACCAATGCGCGGACAATCTTGATCGTCAACATTATACGTTTTAGGACTTCTGTAAATCCCAAGAAAGCAGATTGAATATAACATGCCTTCTTCTATACTCTAATGTATCTCTCTCCAAAACACACGGGAAAACCATCATGAAAAAAATACTTATCGGGATCATTTGTTTTATGTTTTGGGTGCCTGCACAAGCAGACAAAACCTTGCGCTTTGCGGTCATGGATTTTACCGGAGATGCCACCAAAAGATGGAAAAGTCTGAGTCAATATATTTCAACGGCTACCGGGGTTCCGGTCAAACTGATCAAAACACAATCGATTCCTTTGGCGAAACGTGCGGATAAGTTTGATGTAATTCTGACAAACCCTGTATCCGCGATGATTATTCATAAAAAACAGGCGCATAACATTATTGCTACGATGAACCACAAAACCACCGGCCCGACCTTTGCGGGCATGGTGATTGTGCACAAAGACTCTGGCATTAACACACTAAAAGATTTAAGCGGGAAAAAAATTGGCGTTGTCGACCTTAAAAATGCTGCGGGTGGTTATCTATTTCAAGCACGTGAATTAACCAAAGCGGGTTTAGATTTAAAAAAAGACGTTAAGTTTACCGTTGTTCCCAGCCAAAAAGCCATTATTCATAAAGTCATTAAAAAACGCATCGATGCCGGGTTTATCCGCGTTGGTATGTTGGCCTTATATAAAGACGCGATTGACGTCAGCCAAGTTAACATTTTGAACAAACAACCGTATCAAGGTGGGCCATTAATGCGCAGCACTCAAGTCTATTCACATTGGGCCGTTTTAACCGCAAAAACACTGCCCGCGCCTTTACAAGCCAAAATTAAAGCCGCGTTACTGGCCCTCAAACCAACGGATGCTGCAGCCAGTGCTGGCAATATTAACGGCTTTACTGAAGCGGCGGACTACACCGACGTGCGCGCCTTAATGCAAGACATGGGATACTCAATTGACACTGAATAGTGCACCCTGAGGCGTTTTGATGTTAGCTGCCAAACCGCCTCAAATATTACTCAATGACCTTAAATCATGTTGCCTTTTCCAGAACATTGATGCGTTTGATTTCGAAGCCATACACCCCTTGCTGCACCGAGTTTCAATCTCGGCAGGTGACACCTTATTCCGACAAAATGATGATGGCGAAACGTTGTTTATCATCATTGAAGGACAACTCAATATTCACCGTACGCAAGGAACCACTTGCGTGTGTATCGGGCAGCTTGATGCTGGCAAACTGATTGATGAAATGCAGGTACTGAATTGCGGTAAGCGCACCTCAACCATTACCGCCATCACTGATGCTGAATTACTGGAAGTCTCTCAAGCGGCCTGGAACCACATTATCAAAATAGACCCGTGTATTTTACAGCGGCTGACAGACATCATCCTCAAGCAATTACGTCACGAACAATTACACCGACTGTTACCCACCATTTTGGGCTCGTCCGACGATGCAACACTCGAAGAATTTGAACGTGAAACGGAGTTATTACATTTAAAGCGCGGCGAAGCACTGTTCCGTCGCGGTGACAAAGGCGACGCTTTGTATGTTGTCATCCATGGCCATTTACATGCGATTGCCAAAAACCAAAACGGGCATGATGTGGTCATTGGGGACATTACACAAGGCGAATTGGTCGGTGAAATGGGCATTTTAACCAACGATAACCGCTCCGCCGATGTGTATGCCGTACGCGATTGTGAACTGGCCAAATGGAGCCAATCCTCCTTTCAATATTTCATCAGCAAATACCCTAGCCTGTTGATGCACATTACCAACAACCTGATCCACCGCCAACGCGAAAACCTACAATTAAAATCCGGCTCACATGCCATCAAAAATATCGTCGTTATCGCCATCTCATCGGATCTGAATGCTGAAGTTTTTAGCAAACACCTAATTTCCGCTTTAACGCCCCATGGTGCTGCCGCACATTTTTGTGGCAAACGGATTGCAGACATATTTTGCATCCAGAACCTGGTTCAAAACGATGCGCAAATGGCCCGCCTATCAGCCTACCTTGATGAGCAGGAAGAGCATTACCGCTTTGTTATTTACCAAACCGACAACAGCATGACAGCATGGACAAAACATTGCATCCAACGTGCGGATCATATTTTATACGTGGCACATTCTGATGCACAATCAACCTATGAACGCTTTGATGACGATACACTGCACTTTCAAGAGGACGTCATTGCGCCCAAACAATCCCTGATTCTGCTACACCACAAACATTGTAGTTTACCCAAAGGCACCGCCAAATGGCTCTCCAAACGTAAATTTGACAACCACCACCATATCCGCCGCTATGTCCGAGATTTTCAACGCCTTGCGCGCTTTATCAGCGAGAAATCGGTCGGGCTCGTATTCGGTGGCGGTGGTGCCAGAGGTTTTGCCCACTACGGTGTGTATATGGCCATTAAACAAGCCGGCATTGCCGTGGATTATATTGGCGGCACCAGCATGGGGGCTTTGATTGGGGCCCAATGTGCCTTGGGTTGGGATCTGGAAAAAATGCTGCACATGAATAATGAGTATTTAATCAAATCGAACCCATTTAAAGAATACACCATTCCCATTATCGCCTTACTCAAGGGGAAATTATTAAAGAAAAATATGCAAAAAACATTTGGTAGCATTCAAATCGAAGATTTGTGGACAAATTTTTTTTGTATTTCAAGTAACCTCAGTTGCTCAAAAATGATGATCCACCAACAAGGCCCGTTAGAACGGGCCATTCGTGCAAGCACAGCCATTCCAGGCATCACAGTCCCGGTCATGGAGAATCAAAATATCCTGGTCGATGGCGGATTAGTCAACAACATTCCGGGAGACATCATGCAGAAACTCTGCCATAAAGTCATCGTGGTGGATGTTGGTGGCAAGAGCCACCTAGACAACACCATGCACGAAATGCCCGCCGCGTGGGAGATCATTGGTCAACGCTTATTTTCACCCAACAGCAAGTCTCAAGCCCCCTCCATTATCGACGTATTAATGAGTTCAACGCTGATCAATAGCTCCAGCAAAGCCAACTCTGTGAAACAAGACGTGGATGTTTATCTAAGGCCCCCAATTGATAACTATAAACTTTTAGACTTTTCTAAAATTGATGAGCTAATTGACCTCGGTTATCAGTATGCCTGCTCGGAAATACAACAACATCAGCACAAACTTCAGTAACTTCGTACGCGAATGTCTTGCCTCTGATCCAAAATATGCTATAAACCCCAACACTAGAAGCTGTCTTTTAAAGAGCCCCCTATGATTCAACTCACCTTAAATAACCAACTCAGAACCCTCGACCTTGAACCCGATACCCCCTTACTGTGGGCCATCCGTGACACCGCACACCTCACCGGCACAAAATACGGCTGTGGGATAGCACAGTGTGGTGCCTGTACGGTTTTTCTTGAAGGTCAACCCATTCGTTCTTGCGTCACCCCCGTATCGGCCGCTGCAGGCAAACAAGTCACCACCATTGAAGGCTTAAACGACCCCGTTTCAAGCGCCGTACAAACCGCTTGGGAAACCTTGGATGTTGTCCAGTGCGGGTATTGTCAATCCGGTCAGATTATCTCTGCGGTGGCTTTATTACGCGCCAATCCAAACCCCACCGATGCAGATATTGATGCGGCCATGAATGGCAATTTATGCCGCTGCCATACCTATTTTAGAATTCGTCACGCCATCAAAGCCGCTGCGAACACTTTGTCTGGAGCCATCACATCATGAAACAGACCCACAGACACACCAATCTGACCGACCCTAGCCGCCGCCGTTTTGTTATCCATAGCCTGACGGTGGGTGCAGGCTTGGCTTTGGGGCTTCACATCCCAGTCTCAACCGCGACCCCGTTAAGTGCCACAGACACAGACACAGACACAGACACATTCGAGCCCAATGCTTTCCTCCGCATTGGCACGGACAATACCGTGACGGTACTGATCAAACATCTAGAGATGGGCCAAGGCACTTATACGGGGTTATCCACACTGGTTGCTGAAGAGCTCGATGCTGCTTGGTCACAAATTCAAGTGGAAACGGCACCGGCAAACGCCCAATATCACAACTTATTTTGGGGCACACAAGCCACGGGGGGCAGCACCTCCATTGCCAATGCGTTTACCCAAATGCGCCAAGCCGGCGCTTCTGCACGACAAATGTTAGTCTCTGCCGCAGCAAAACAGTGGGCCGTGCAGGCCAATACCATCACCATTCAAGCCGGTGTGGTACACCATAAAACCAGCGGGCAACAAGCCACCTTTGGGCAACTCAGCACGCTGGCCGCACAAGAGCCTGTGCCCATACGCATCACCTTAAAAAACCCCAAAGACTTTACTATGATTGGTAAAGCCCACCTCCCCCGCAAAGACAGCCATGATAAAGTCTATGGCAAAGCCATTTACACTCAGGACATACAATTACCCGGCATGTTAACCGCTGTGGTGGCACACCCACCGCGTTTTGGTGCCAGCGTTAAAAGCGTTGATGACCGCCAGGCCAAAGCGGTTAAAAATGTCACCCATGTGGTCTCTATTCCTGGTGGCGTTGCGGTCGTCGCAAAAGATTTTTGGAGCGCCAAAAAAGGCCGTGACGCACTACAGATCACCTGGGACGAACAACACGCGTTCAAACTCAGCTCAGAAGACATCACCGCACAGTATAAAGCCTTGCTCGACCAACCCGGTGCCGTGATGTCTT
>Ga0256847_1000427_pt1 | contig 27174 bp, 24 predicted proteins | sample TeddybearmetaG_FD_189099 | JGI IMG/M metagenome (GOLD analysis project Ga0256847, IMG submission 189099) | Hydrothermal vent microbial communities from East Pacific Rise, Pacific Ocean - Teddybear | ecosystem: Environmental > Aquatic > Marine > Hydrothermal vents | place: Pacific Ocean: East... | reverse complement strand
TGATTTCAGCCATTAGCGCCTATCTGTGTATCCACTATTTTCTGAAATTGTTAGACCGCATTGGCATGTTACCGTTTGTCATTTATCGGTTGCTGTTAGGCGGCTTTTTATTATGGGTATTAGTCCCTATACACTGACTCACACCAACGCAGAAGGTTCCCCCCAAGGCTTTAATAAAGTCTGCTCAAGCCCAAGGTGATCCAAAATACGGGCCACCATAAAATCCACCAAATCTTGCAAAGACTGGGGCTCATGATAAAAACCTGGATTGGCGGGCATAATCACCACCCCCATTTTCGCCAGGCGTAACATATTTTCCAAATGGATGACGGAAAAGGGTGTTTCTCGTATCACCAAAATCAATTTCCGTTGTTCTTTCATCATCACATCGGCTGCGCGATTAATCAGATTGTTGCTCGCACCACAGGCAATTGAAGACAAGGTGCCCGACGTACACGGACAAACCACCATGGCATCAGCAGGATTACTGCCGCTGGCAACGGGTGCAAACCATTGCTCGCGACCAAACACATGCAGTTGGCCTGGGGCCGCTTGATACACGGTCGAGAATACCTCTGCCATATCAGCAGGCTGCGAGGGGAGGGTGAGATCTGTTTCGGCATTGATGACAATCTGTGCGGGTTTGGACACCATCACATAAATTCGGACACCGGCGTTGACCAAACAGGCCAACAAGCGTAATCCATAGGCCGCACCAGAAGCCCCCGTCATGGCCAACGCAATGGTTTTAGACATGCCGTTGCTGCAACGCGCTGACCAATAAATCATGCACGCCGCCAAACCCGCCATTACTCATAATGAGGATATGATCCCCCGTCTGCGCCGTCGCAATGATCTGATCCACTAAACCGACGATTGTAGACACCATCGTTGCCTTTGCCCCCAAAGCTTCCGCCGTTGACTGCAAGCCCCAATCCACCGCTTCCGGTTGGTACAAATAGACATCGTCCGCTCCCTCTAAACTGGCAGCCAAGGCGTGTTTATGAATGCCCATTTTCATGGTATTTGATCGGGGTTCTAACACCGCAATAATCCTTGATGCCCCCACACGACCACGCAACCCGGCCAGTGTGGTCGCAATCGCCGTCGGGTGATGTGCAAAATCATCGTAGACGGTGATGCCCGCAACAACCCCTTTCACTTCCATCCGCCGTTTCACATTTTTAAACTGATGTAATGCGGCAATCGCATCCGGTACAGCAACCCCGGCATGATGACACGCGGCCAGCGCGGCCAGCGCATTAAAGACGTTATGTCGTCCGGTTAAAGCCCAGTCGACTTGCCCTTGCAAACGCCCTTGATAGACCACTTCAAACTGACTGCTGTCCGCACTGACCTGTTTTGCCTGCCACTCACTGTCACCCTCGGCAGCATCACTTAAGGTTTCTAGGGGCGTCCACAAACCACGCTCAAAAACGGCTTTTAACGGTGCATCTTGCTGTGGGGCAATCACCAAACCCGTCCCTGGCACCACACGAATTAAATGGTGAAATTGTGTTTGAATGGCCGCCAGGTCTGGAAAGATATCGGCATGATCATATTCTAAATTGTTCGTAATTAATGTTTTTGGGTGGTAATGCACAAATTTTGAACGTTTATCAAAAAATGCCGTGTCGTATTCATCCGCTTCCACCACAAAAAAAGGCGAGCGCCCAAGCCGCGCTGACAACCCAAAATTTTCAGGCACGCCGCCAATTAAAAACCCCGGTTCAAGGCCTGCGTGTTCCAGAATCCAGGCCACCATACTGGCTGTTGAGGTTTTGCCATGCGTGCCAGCCACAGCCAACACCCAACGTTCACGGAGGATATTTTCAGATAACCATTGTGGCCCAGAGATGTACGGTAAACGGCGGTCTAAAATCGCCTCAATCACCGCGTTACCCCGCGTCATGACATTGCCCACAATCACGCAATCGGGTTCTGGTGTTAATTGTTCGGGTGAATAGCCTTCCTGTAGGGTGATACCGGCTTGTTCCAGTTGGGTGCTCATCGGTGGATAAACATTCATATCCGACCCGGTGACGCGATGCCCCATTGCCCGAGCAAGCTGAGCGATACCGCCCATGAAAGTACCACAGATACCAAGAATGTGAATATGCATGCAGATATGACTCTTATTATTTTTATTAGCGATAGCGCACGTTAGTTATAGCGCACTTAAAATTTCAATGAGAATAGACATGTTAACAAAACTCACTAAAAAACCAACGAAAAAGACCGTATTCAACGCGTGCCGAAAAATATGCCCACCCACCGAAATCGTCCAGATCCACAACACCACGCTACTGACCAACAGCCCCTGTTTTTCCGCCTCCGTCACCGCGTGCTCTAACCACACGTACAACAACACCGATATGACTGAAAAAATTAACAACGTCCCCATCATCGCAATCGCCGTTTGTGTAAACCGACTGCGGTATTTCGCCAGGCTCAGTACCACCCATATAGAGAGTAACAACAGCAGCAATTCTGCCGCAGATGACATCAACGCCGGGATCAGATCAATACCAGAAATAACATTTAAGATCAGGTTAGCCGCAAAATACGTCACCAACATCCCTTGAAATAAAAAAGGGGATGCCGGGATATCTTGTGGCCCACGCTTAAGCAGACAAATATCTAAAAATAGCCTAACCAACGCATTCAACACAAATTCCCCAAGCTGCAAGGCACAATAAACGCCATCATAGCAACATCCAATTTCGATCTCCAAGGGCTGTTTTTAATGTTTTGCCTTTAACACACGGGCAAGCTAAGATAGCGCGCATGGAAAAACTGCTCATTGAAACCCCGCAACAGTTGGCCGATTTTTGTGACCAAATCAAGGCCAGTCCTTGGCTTGCGATAGACACCGAATTCGTTAGAGAAAAAACCTATTACCCCAAATTATGCCTACTGCAAGTCGCCAACGAACACCTAGCCGCCTGTATTGATACCATTGCACTGACAGACCTCGGCCCAATAATGGCGGTACTGTATGACACACGCATCGTCAAAGTTTTCCACGCTTGCCATCAAGATTTAGAGATTTTTGTGCATTTAAATCAGCGCGTTCCGACCCCGATATTCGACACACAAATTGCCGGCTCCTTAGCGGGCATGGGGAATCAAGAGGGTTATGCCTCCACTGTGCAAAAATTAACCGGCACCCAATTGGATAAATCCCAAACACGCACGAACTGGGAAAACCGCCCCTTAGATAACAAACAAATCGAATATGGTTATGCGGATGTGATTTATCTCGGCGAAATTTATCAAATTCTGTTACACAAACTCACGCAATCACAACGCCTTGATTGGCTAACGGACGATTTCGCTGCGCTAGAAAACCCCCAACATTTCGTCAATGCCCCTCTGGAAATATGGCGTAAAATCAAAGGGCATCACACCCTCAAAGGGGTGCAGTTGGCCATTATTCAGATGCTCGCGGCTTGGCGAGAAAGCCGGGCACAACACAAAAACCTGCCTAGGCGTTGGGTTATGCAAGACGATGCATTGCTGGATATCGCCAAACAAATGCCCAGTTCACTCAAAAAAATGACCAAAATTCGAGGCCTGAACAGTAAAATCATCGACCGTGATGGGCAAGAAATTTTAGACATCATCCAAACAGCCCAACAAATACCTCGCGACAAATGGCCAGTCAAATCGAACACTTACACAAAGTTAACGCCATCACAAGAAGCCTTAACCGACATCTTAATGGCGGTGGTTCGGTTGAAAGCAGAGGAACATAACGTCAGCCCCGTGTCTTTGACCAAACGTCAAGAATTGGAACGGTTGGTCTCCGGGGAAACACCCGATACCTTACTAACAGGCTGGAAAAAAGGCCTGATTGGCGAACACCTCATCGCCATTCTGAATGGCGACATGACCGTTCAAGTTTACAACGGACAAGTCCGCCTCATACCGAATTAATTTATTCATTGTCAGGAGATCCCGCATGTCCAGAACCCCGTCAACAATGCTTGACCTTGGTACCACCGCCCCGAATTTTTCATTGATTGCCCCGAAAACAAAAACCCCTGTGGCGTTGCAAGATTTCACGGGAAAAGGACTGGTGGTCGCCTTTATCTGTAATCACTGCCCTTACGTCGTCCAAATCATCGACACATTCGCTGCCATTGCCACACAGTACCAGGCTCAAGGCATTGATTTTGTTGCCATCAACTCAAACGATGTGGCCAACTACCCCGATGATAGCCCCGAAAAAATGGTCGAATTTGCACAACACTTTACTTTTCCTTATCTATTTGATGAAGACCAAGCCATTGCTAAAGCTTATCAGGCGGCTTGCACCCCGGATTTATATGTCTTTGATGCGGATAAAAAATTGGTCTATCGAGGCCAGTTTGACAGCGCACGCCCTAAGAGCGATATCCCCGTCACCGGAGAAGATCTCGCCAAAGCACTGGATACTTTGCTGGCTGGCGACCCCGCATTGAGCACACAAAAAGCCAGTTTGGGGTGTAACATCAAATGGATCGCAGGTAATGAGCCGAGCTATTTTGGGTAAACCTTCAGCGTTTATATAAGCGCTCAAAGGCACTCGCTCGAAACCCGGTCAGGCGCTGCTGGCCAACTAAAATCAAGGGCACGCCACGGCCGTTCATACGTTTAAAATCGCGTTGCCCTTTTCGGCTTGTTTCAACATCATATTCCGTATACGTCACATTGTGCTGTTTAAAATAACGCTTGGCCGTTTTACAAGAAGAGCACCAACTGGTGGTGTAGATGACAACACGTTTCGCACGCGTTTTCGCACCACCGCCCGCGCCCGTATCTCGGGTATCAATGGAGACCTGTTCAACCGACCGATTGTAATTGGGACGATCCCCAAAATGGGTTTTGCCATTTTCATCAACCCATTTATACATTTTTGCATGCGCCAGACTGACCGCACAGAACAACAGGAATAAAGTCACAACGGTAGATTGAATCTTCATAAAAATAGCCCAAATCAATACTAAAACAGTAGCACACTGTAAATCACAAATAACTAATATAGGTAAAAACCAGCAACCTTGATCTATCCGTTCTGATCTATCCGTTCAACCTCAATCACTTGCATCAATATCGTCTATACTTAGCCTTAAAACCGCTTGATCGGGAGGTATATTTTGCGCAAAGAGGCCAACGACAATCTATCGTTTTATAAATTTTTTACCGCGCCAGTTGGCTTGAGCGCCTTAACCTCATCGGCAATGCGCTGGTCTTCGCCTCTATTGTTTCGGGATCCATGCGAGCTCACCCACCTACAAAAATTGCCCTTTTCCGAAGCCGATTTATTGGCTGAAGTGTTACATCAAGCCGCCATTTTGATCTTAGCCAAAGAACACCCCCGAGGTTTACCAGGACATTCGGTGATGCAGGCGATTCTGCGATGGCGCCGAGAAGGCCGCTTCACGACCCGCGATGAAATCGAGGTGGCACTGAAAAATATTTTTGTCCCCATTGTAGATGCCTACAAAGAGACTTTAAACGCGATTGAAACCGATTGGCTGAAGTTATACCGGCGCACACGCGTGCTCAATGGCGTCAAAACGTGTGATAATTTGGCTTTGTGGCGACAATATGGCGGCATGAATCGCGGCCTTGCGTTAGAGTTTGCACCTCGTGATGAGGATGCCACTTTTCAGCTAAATAGAAACATCACCTACCAACAAGCGCGGCTGGGTATTGCCAATATGGACGACCAAGTCAAAAATATTCTTGGCCAGCATGATATCCAGGTACAAGGCCAATTTTTAGACCTGATGTCCATAAAATCGACCGCGTATGCGCCAGAACAAGAGCTGCGCTTTTTCCATGTGATGGCCGAAGGCCAGGTATCCGAAGCGGCAAAACCCGACACCTGGATGACCGATATTCCTTTTGAGAAAAGCGCATTAAAGAGTGTTTGCTTCGGCTTGAAAACCACGAAAAAAGATCGCATGGCCATTGCCTCACTGGTGAAAAAAAAATACCCCCACACGTCTATTCGCAGAGTGCGCTTTGAACCCCACAGTTATGAACTCAGTTTAGATACCTTGCATGAAGGTATCGCATCAGAATAAAAACCTATTTGAGGGCAGAGGCCTGTTCATCCGCATGATAAGAAGAACGCACCATCGGGCCACTGGCGACATGGCGAAAGCCCATTTTTCGCCCCAGCACCGCCAATTGTTCGAAAGCCTCTGGCGTCACAAACTCCACCACAGGTAGGTGATGTTTGGTTGGCTGCAAATATTGACCCAAGGTCAACATGTCGCATGCGTGCCGCCGGAGGTCTAATAAAGTTTCTTCCACTTCATCTAAGGTTTCTCCCAAGCCCAACATTAAACCCGATTTTGTTGGCACGCTGGGACACCGCGCGTGATAGGCTTGCAGCAGCGCTAACGACCCCGCATAGTCCGCTCCCGGCCGACATTGACGATATAACCGAGGCACCGTTTCTAAGTTGTGGTTAAACACATCGGGTGGCGTTTGGCTCAAAATATCCAGCGCAACTTCGTGCCGCCCCCGAAAATCCGGCACCAACACTTCAACCTGTGTTTGTGGGCTTTGGTGGCGAATCGATTGGATACAATCGGCAAAATGTTGCGCCCCACCATCACGCAGATCATCTCGGTCAACAGAGGTCACCACCACATAACGCAACCCTAATTGTTGAATACTTTGAGCCAGGTGTTGGGGTTCCTGAGCATCGAGTGCTTGGGGTTTACCATGCGAGACATCACAAAAAGGACAACGCCGCGTACACACGTCCCCCATAATCATAAACGTCGCCGTCCCTTTGCCGAAACATTCATCTAAATTGGGGCAGCTGGCTTCTTCACACACCGTGTGTAAATGCTGTTCACGTAACAAACGTTTAACCTCAACCACTTTTGGGCTGGTCGATAACGTCACCCGTATCCAAGCGGGTTTCCTCGGCGAGGGTATGCTGTGATCCACTTTAATCGGGATACGCGAGACTTTGTCGGCGGCACGTTCTGATTTGTTTAGCATGATTAGCCTATGGCTGTGGTGAAATCGCGTTATCTTACCCGCTATGCCACGGAGGCGTCCAATTGCGCAGATAAAATCGACACCAGATCCCGTTCGACCTGGTGCAGAGAGAGGTCGGGCAACCAGTCACACAAACGCGTCATCCTCAAATGTTCGTAACCACACGGGTTGATGTACTGAAACGGCGTCAAATCCAAGTCCACGTTTAAACTCAACCCATGATAACTACAGTGCCGTTTAATGCGTAAACCCACAGAGGCAATTTTGGCTTCCTGTAGATACACGCCAGGTGCGGTTTTTTTTGCACATGCGTGTAATCCGTAAGTGTTTAATAACGCGATCACCGCATTTTCCAACATCGAGACTAACTGCCGCACACCAATTTGCCCGCGCTGTAAATCCACCAACACGTACACCACCAATTGTCCTGGGCCATGATAGGTCACTTGCCCACCACGATCAGTTTCAACCACGGGAATATCTGACGCCTGCAAAATATGATGGCGTTTACCATTCAGCCCTAAGGTGAAGACGGGGTGATGTTGCAAGCACCATATTTCATCGACCGTTTCAGCACCACGCGACGCATTAAAAGCCTGCATCGCCTGATAGGTCTCAGTATACGCTTGTAACCCTAGTGATTTTACTGCCACTCGAAAGCCCGGCATCAACAATATCGAACCATCAGTCGCGTCTCGGCTAAAAAATCTGCATGATGATTGAAATAAGTAACACCACAGCCAAAGAGATCACACCCCATTTCAGGGGCGCAATACTTTCGCGCACGGCTTCTTTCGCGGCGGCATAGGCTTTATCTTCTGCGGCTGCACTGGCATCATCAATTAACAGATTAATTTCCGGTTTTAATGCCTCTAATATCGCGCGTTTAGACGCATCCGATACCAACGCTTTACTCAGTCGTTGATCCACCCATTTTTGGACTTGATTCGGCAACCCCTGTAACTGCGCCTGGATCACATCCTTGGTTAATTGTTCAACCACCGGTGGTAACGTTTTTTGTGCGGTATTGTTGGTGATGTCTCTGGCCGTGCTTGTCGCGACTTCTATGGCCGTATTTTTGGCCATTTCCGTGACGAACTGCTCAGTCAATTGTGAAACCAAATTTTCCACTTGAGGCGTTAACCCCAGATTATCCGCAACCGGCTTTTGTGCTTTTGCAACAGGCTCCAGTATCGGTGGTGGCTCAACACTCGGCTGCTCGGCTGCTTTTTCAATTGCCGACACCGGTTCAACCGCTGCGGCGACCGGTTTTGGCGGCACCACTGGCGCCGGTACGGCCGGTTCTTCTACCGGGGCAACCGGCTCTACCGGTGCAGCGGCTGGCTCAGGCTCAGATTCCGCCGTCGCCCCTTTCACACCGTTCAAAATGTCTTCTAACTGTTGTTTCACCGGGGGTTTGCTAATGAGCTCAATGGCCCCGTGTTTTTTTGACGCTTTACGATCCGCTTCTGATTCATTTGAACTACAAATCACCACCTGAATATGGCGGGTTTTCGGGTTATCCGTGATGGCCTGAGTGGCTTTCAAGCCCCCCATACCCGGCATCATCATATCCATGAAGATGACCTGGGGTAGATCGGCTGTCTGCGCTAAAAAATCAACCGCACCCTCTCCAGACTCCGCAAAATCAATGGTCATGCCCAACGCGCTTAAACTCCGCTTTAACGCAATTCTCGCCGTTTTTGAATCATCAACCACCAGCACTCTCAGGGACATGACACCTTCATCCTTATTCTTGTTTGATTAAAATTTTCGCCAATCTTCATCCGTTTCTTCCAGCTCAACATTTTTCAATGCGCTGAGCTCCCCGGCACCCGCTTTATCACCCAGTTTAATCATTAAGCGGACTTCATTCGCAGAATCCGCATGTAACAGCGCTTCGTCAAACGAGATGATGTCATTCACGTACAGTTGGTATAAGGCCTGGTCAAACGTTTGCATGCCTTGCTCACCGCCGCGTTTCATGGCTTCTTTGATTTTATGCACATCACCTTTGCGCACATAATCCGCCACCAGCGGGGTGTTCAGTAAGACTTCAACACAAACACGTCGCCCAGAATTGTCTTTTTTCCGCACCAATTGTTGCGCCACAATGGCGCGTAAATTCAAAGACAGATCCATAAACAATTGATCCCGCCGATCTTCTGGGAAAAAGTTGATGATCCGGTCAATCGCTTGGTTGGCATTATTCGCATGCAACGTCGACAATACCAAATGCCCCGTTTCCGCAAAAGCAATCGCATGTTCCATGGTTTCTCGGTGCCGAATTTCACCGATGAGGATGACATCCGGTGCCTGCCGCAACGTGTTTTTTAACGCCACTTCATACGATTCAGTATCAATGCCCACTTCTCGTTGCGTGATAATGCATTGATTGTGGTTGTGGATAAATTCGATGGGGTCTTCAACACAGATGATATGCCCCGAGCTGTTTTTATTCCGATGCCCAATCAAGGCCGCCAATGAGGTTGATTTACCACTGCCCGTAGACCCCACAAAAATACACAAGCCCCGTTTGGTCATGGCCAGATTGTGTACCACTTTGGGTAAATGCAATTCTTCAACATCGGGAATATGCGTTTCAATGCGACGTAACACCACGCCCACCGTATCGCGTTGCACAAATGCACTGCATCGAAAACGGCCAATACGCGAGGCACTGATCGCAAAGTTACATTCACTGGTGCGTTCAAATTCTTCTTTTTGTTGCGAGGTCATCATGCCCAAGACCAAATCGCGAGACTGCTGTGGCGTCAACGGCGTTTTCGAGACCGGCATAACACGCCCATGCACTTTGATACTCGGAGGAATGCCCGTGGTAATAAATAAGTCAGAGGCCCCTTTCGTGACCATCAACTTGAGTAATGAATTAAATTCCATGGGGCGCTCTCCGGCACACTATTAGGTAAACATCGTTTTATCTGTGGCTTTAGATCTCGCATCCACTTTTGAAATCAAGCCACTTGCTAATAGCTCTTTCAAATGCTGGTCAATCGTTTGCATACCGGATTTATTACCCGTTTGAATCGCAGAATACATCTGTGCAATTTTGTCCTCGCGAATGAGGTTTCGAATAGCCGGGGTGCCCACCATAATTTCCCACCCAGCCACTCGACCACCACCAATTTTCTTTAACAAGGTTTGCGAAATCACCGCCCGCAACGACTCCGATAACATCGAACGTACCATGGATTTTTCTGCGGCGGGAAACACATCAATCACCCGGTCAATGGTTTTCGCGGCGGAGCTGGTATGCAACGTCCCAAACACCAAATGCCCGGTTTCTGCGGCGGTCATGGCCAATCGAATGGTTTCTAAATCACGCATTTCCCCGACCAGGATAATGTCTGGATCTTCCCGTAAGGCAGATCGCAACGCTTCACTAAAGCCTAACGTATCCCGATGCACCTCACGTTGGTTGAGCAAACATTTTTTACTCTCATGCACAAATTCGATGGGGTCTTCAATGGTTAAAATATGTTCGTAAACGTTATTATTTTTATAATCGATTAACGCTGCCAACGTAGTGGATTTACCCGACCCCGTCGGACCGGTAACCAACACCAAACCGCGTGGCACATTAATAATTTCTTTAAACGTATCGGGACAATTTAAATCTTCCAGGCTTAATATTTTCGAGGGAATGGTTCGAAAAACCCCCGCTGCGCCACGGTCTTGGTTAAACGCATTGACCCGGAATCGGGCTAGCCCTGGAATTTCAAACGAAAAATCTGTTTCAAAAAACTCTTCAAAATCTTTCCGTTGCTTATCATTCATAATATCATAGAGCAAACCATGCACTTGTTTATGGTCTAACTCAGGGACGTTAATGCGACGCATGTCACCATCAACCCGAATCATCGGCGGCAAACCTGCGGATAAATGCAAATCAGAAGCATTGTTTTTGACACCAAAAGCTAACAGCTCGGCAATATCCATCAGGCAAATACCTCCTCTTAAAACGTCTCTAAATAATCAACAACAGCGACTTCAGTGAAAGTATAGACAACTCCAATGCAAAGCATAGATATTTCCACAACCTATCTGACCGTTAAACGTCAAATCGCGGCTGCCGAAGCCACTTATGCACGCGCACCCGGTAGCGTTCAGCTCTTGGCCGTGAGTAAAAAACAACCCCTTGAAAAAATTCATGCGTTAGCCAAACTGGGGCAACGCGATTTTGGGGAAAGTTACGTGCAAGAAGCCTTACTCAAGATCAACGCGTTGTCAGATCTTGCCATTACTTGGCATTTTATTGGGCCAATACAATCGAATAAAACCAAAGCCATCGCACAACACTTTCACTGGGTACACAGCGTGCATCGCCTGGCCATTGCCCAACGTTTAAGCCGACAACGCAGCCCCGAGTTACCGCCCCTGAATATTTGCTTACAAGCCAACATCAGTGCCGAAGCGAGCAAATCCGGCTTCCCCCCCGAGCAGATTTTATCTGCGGCAAAAAACATCCACACCTTACCCAACCTCACACTTCGTGGCCTCATGGTTATCCCGGCCGCAGTGACGGACATCAACGCCCAGCGCCAGCAATTTCGACAAGCCAAAACCCTGTATCAGGCTTTGCAAAACACTTGCCCAGGGATTGACACCCTATCCATGGGCATGAGTGCAGACATGCAAGCGGCGATTGCGGAACACAGCAATTGGATTCGCCTTGGAACGGCTTTATTCGGGCCACGAGAATAACCAAAAAGCACATGCATTATGTGCATGACTGTGAAATAATCCGCCCACATTTTTGGAATGACATCATTAACTTATGCACACAAACATTACCTTTATTGGGGCCGGCAATATGGCTGCCAGCATGATCGGCGGTTTGATTCAACAAGGTTTTCAAGCCCATCAGATTACCGCGGCCGATATTGATGAAGCAAAACTGGCACAACTCCAGCAACAGTTCCAGATTCACACCACGCCGGATAATCAGCAAGCCATTCAACAGGCCAACGTGGTGATTTTTGCGGTGAAACCACAAAGCCTGCAAATCGCCGCAAAAACCCTGGCGCCGATCTTAACCCAAACCCAGCCCCTGATTTTATCCATTGCCGCCGGTATTCGCACCCAACACATTGGCCAATGGTTGGGTAGCCCACTCAGCATTGTGCGCTGCATGCCAAACACACCGGCCTTGATACAACTCGGTGCAACCGGCCTTTACGCCAACGCCCACACCAGCGCAGAGGAAAAAACTCTGGCCCAATCCATCACCGATGCCATTGGCCTGTCCGTTTGGGTCGAAACAGAACAAGAACTGGATTTGGTCACTGCCTTATCCGGCAGTGGGCCTGCGTATTTTTTTCTATTTATGGAAGCCCTAGAGCAAGCCGCACAAACCTTAGGCCTGTCCGCACAAACGGCACACCAACTGACCCAACAAACAGCCCTAGGTGCGGCCAGCATGGCCACACAAGCACAAACCCCGTTAGTCACCTTACGTAAAAATGTGACCTCACCTGGCGGCACCACAGAAAAAGCAATTTTATCTTTTGAAAACACCGATTTAAGGAAAAGCGTTTTGACCGCCGTCAATGCTGCTTACCAACGATCCATAGAACTTTCCCAACAATTTGGTCAAGACGAATGAATGGTTACCTATTAACGCCCGTTATTTACCTCCTCACGACCCTAGTTACGCTGTATATCGTCATCATCATGCTGCGCGTCATTTTCCAATTCATTCAGGCCGATTTTTACAACCCCTTTTCTCAATTTGTGGTCAAAGCGACCGCCCCACTGCTCACCCCCATGCGGCGTATCATCCCCTCGATTGGCCGTTTTGATACCGCAGCCATTGTCCTGATGCTCGGCCTAGAAGCCTTATTACAATCGATCATCCAAGTGATTTCTGGCACCTATTCACTCATGTTTGTGCTGTTTATGAGTGCCGCCAATTTAATTAACATCCTATTGTATATTTTTGAATTTTCTATTTTTATCGGCGTCATTGCTAGCTGGGTCAGCCCTGGCGTCTACAACCCAATGTTGAACCTGGTACAAGCCATCAGTGCCCCCATCATGACCCCTATTCGACGTTGGATTCCGCCTTTTTCAGGCATGGATTTTTCGCCGATGATCGCCATTTTACTGATAGAAGTCTCAAGAATGTTACTCTTGCCACCGTTTTATGCATTGGCGTCCGCATAAATCGGTACGATACAACACCGTTCAGGGAGACAATCAACTGAGATAAAGCATCAAAAAATCAGTGACAAAACAATAATCGCACTGAGCATCCTTTGGCCAAACCTGAAATAGTGGGAAAGGAAGCCAAAACCCAACTACAATTAGTTTTTAACTGTTGAGTGCATACAAAAAACCATTCATTGGTACCCCTTTTATGAAGCGTATTGATTTTAAAGACCAGTTGAACAACTATGTTCAATGGAAAAAAGGCCTCAGCCATACCATCGGCGAATTCCAAAAATGGCTGAGTGTGCGGGGCATTGCCACCGACGAAACAGATGGGCGTATTGCCAATACACTGAGAACAATACGTGAAGACAAACTCACCATTGCGTTTGTCGCCGAATTTTCTCGGGGCAAAACTGAGCTCATCAACGCCATCTTTTTTGCCGATTTTAAGCGACGCTTGCTGCCCTCGTCAGCCGGCCGGACGACCATGTGTCCGACCGAGTTATATTACGACAGCAAAGAGGACAACGCCTTTATTCGGTTACTCCCGATTGATACCCGCTTGACCGAAATCACCATCTGTGAATATCGCCGAAGACCGGATGAATGGACAACCATTGAGCTGGATTTAGACTCACCCGAACAAATGCAACAAGCTTTAAAAGAAGTCGTTCAAGTCAAACGTGTCTCGATTGAAGATGCCAAAAAACTGGCACTGTACAACGAAGATATGCATATGGATATGAACCAGATGCAGGGCAATTCCCCTTCGTTTATTGAAGTCCCGTGCTGGCGTCATGCCTTGATTTCATTTCCACATCCGCTGCTCAAACAAGGCGTCACCATTCTAGACACCCCCGGTTTAAACGCCTTGGGGTCTGAGCCAGAATTAACCGTTAACATGTTGCCCAATGCGCAAGCCATTTTATTTATTTTGGGTGCGGATACCGGTGTCACCCGCAGTGATTTAGAGATTTGGAAGCACCACATCAATGTGCATACCAATGGGTTAATTGTTGTCTTGAACAAAATCGATTCCCTGTGGGACGAACTGCATGACGATGAAACCATCAATAACACCATCCATGAACAATGCAAAAATACCGCATCCATCCTGAATTTAAGTGAAGAAAAGATTTTTCCGATTTCCGCCCAAAAAGGCCTGATCGCCAAAGTCAAAGATGACCCCAATTTATTGAAAAAAAGTAACTTACTCGCGCTGGAAAGTTACTTGTCCGAAGATTTACTCAAAAACAAACAAGCGCTGATTCTTGACACCCTGAATAACGATATCGGGTATTTGCTCAACAATACGAAAAAAATGCTCGAACACCGCTTAAACAATATACAAAAACAAAAACAAGAATTGGTTGAGTTAGAACATAAAAATACCGATGTTGTCATCAAACTGATGAAAAAAACGCGGGAAGAGCAGACCATTTACCTGAAAAATGTGGAAAACTTTCAAGCCAGCCAAAAAATTCTGGAACAACATGGGCGCAATTTACTGGACGCATTGAGTCTCACCGCTTTTGATATGCACGTTGCGCGTGGGAAAACCGAAATGGAAAACCGCTGGACCACGTTTGGCTTAAAGTCATCGATGCAAGAGTTATTTCAAGGCATTGAAACGGCGGTGCTGGAAATCAGTAACCGGGGGGAGCAAACCCGAAAACTGGTCAATTCAACCTACCGTAAATTCAAACAAGAATATGGCCTCACCGCAGAACCACCGAAAATGTTTTCAACCAACGACTTCACCACAGAGTTTGATTTATTACAGCGAGAAGCCGAAGCATTTCGCAATGGCCCCTCTCTATTAGTCACCGGCTCCAGTTACGTGATCAAAAAGTTCTTTGCGCTGCTGATCAACCGAGCCAGAGACATCTTCGAGAAAAACCATAAAAAAGCCAAACCGTGGACCAAAAGCGCGCTGACCCCACTTAAAGTCCAACTCGCCGAGCACAAACAGCACATGGAAAGCCGCTTGGAAACACTGCGAAAAATGACCAAATCAAAAGATCATTTAGAGCAAAAAATCAAAGAACTAGAAAAACAAGAATCAATCCTCTTGCAACATCTAAACTCTTTGAATATTTTAGACAAATCATTGCATCAAGCAATTCCCCTGTTAAACGTTTAAGCACGGTCATGTTGCGTTGGCAATATCCTGTAGTTGGCAGCCTGCTCGCCCTCGCTTTATTGTTTTGCCAGGGTTGCAGCTTTTTGGTCAATCAGATGGCCTTTTACCCCACCTCTGGCAGCACATTTGATGCAACGCACTATGACACGCCCATACACCATCGCTTTTTGACCACAGAAGACCAAGTTAACATCAGCACGTTTTATCTACCCAATCCCGAGAGCCACTATGCCGCACTGTTATTTCACGGCAATGCCGGTAATGCGTCAGACCGGCTCAGCCATGCCGTGGCTTTTCAACGCATGGGTTTTAACGTCCTCTTGGTCGACTATCGGGGTTATGGGCTCAGCCATGGCAGCGCTTCAGAAGCGGGCATTTATCGGGATGCAAAAACCGCGTTGGCGTATTTACAAACACAAGGTTATCGCCTGAACGACATTATCATTCATGGTAAATCCTTGGGTTCTGCGGTTGCCGTGCATGTGGCCCAACACCAACCCTTTGCGGCGGTCATTTTATCCACACCGTTATCTTCCGGCGACGACATTGCCGACACCATGGGATTATCTTGGCTCACCCCATTACTCGGCCACCCGTTTGACTCCCTCAGCAAAATTCAACATTTACGCGCCCCGTTATTAGTCCTGCATGGCGCTCAAGACCAAATTTTACCCATCGCCATGGGCAAAAAATTATTCCAACACGCGACCATCACCCCCAAACATTTTGTGACTTTTCCCGACGCGACGCACAATGACATTATCGCCCGAGACCCGGCATTTTATTTTGACCAAATACAGCAGTTTTTAAACACGTTACCCGCATTTACGCGCCCCCAGCCTTAATTAACACCACCGCAAACCGAGGTCACCAAAGGCTGGACTTTCACCAACGGTCTGACTACCATGCCAGTCGCCGTGCATAAGTCCGGCATGACCCCTTTTGGCCTTGTGTGGGCCGTTTCTGCATTTTCATCGAGGACAGTACCATGTCAAAAATTGACAAAGTCGTGTTGGCATATTCTGGCGGGTTGGATACGGCCGTCATCTTGAAATGGTTACAAGCAAATTATGACTGTGAAGTCGTCACCTTTACCGCCAATATTGGCCAAGGTGACGAAGTCGAACCCGCACGAGAAAAGGCCGAAGCGTTAGGCGTCAAAGAAATCTACATTGATGATTTATGCGACGTTTTTGTCTCCGACTACGTCTACCCCATGTTTCGTGCCAATGCGATTTATGAAGGGGAATATTTACTCGGCACGTCCATTGCACGCCCCTTAATCTCCAAGCGTTTGGTTGAAATCGTAAATGAAACGGGAGCACAAGCCATTTCACATGGTGCAACCGGTAAAGGGAATGATCAAATCCGCTTTGAGCTTGGTGCTTATGCACTCAAACCCGGCATACAAGTGATTGCCCCGTGGCGCATTTGGACGTTAAATTCCCGTGAGTCATTAATGCGTTATGCTGAACAACACGGCATTCCCATCGAGCAAAAACGTGGCACAAAATCCCCCTATTCGATGGATGCTAACCTGCTACACATTTCTTATGAAGGTGGCAAATTAGAAGACCCTTGGGTTGCCCCAGACGATGACATGTGGCGCTGGACCACTTCGCCCGAAGCCGCGCCGGATCAAGGCTTGGAATTAGAACTGACCTATCAAAAAGGCGATATTATTGCCATTGATGGGAAAAATATGCGCCCGGCTGAAGTCCTCCGCACACTCAATCAACTCGGGGGCCAGCACGGCGTTGGTCGTTTGGATATTGTGGAAAATCGTTACGTCGGCATGAAATCTCGCGGATGTTATGAAACCCCAGGCGGCAGCATTATGCTCAAAGCACATCGCGCCATCGAATCGATTACGCTAGACCGAGAAGCCGCCCATCTGAAAGATGAGATGATGCCAAAATATGCCAAATTAATTTATAACGGTTACTGGTGGAGCCCAGAGCGCACCATGATGCAAGCCTTGATTGATGCATCCCAAGCGCATGTCAACGGCCACATTCGCCTGCGTTTATATAAAGGTAATGTCAGTATTTTGGGCCGAAAATCCGACGACAGTTTATTTGATGAAAGCATCGCGACATTTGATGATGACGCCGGGACTTATGACCAACAAGACGCCGATGGGTTTATTAAATTGAACGCCCTGCGTCTGCGTATTGCGGCCAGAAAACACCGATAAGTGACGAGGCATTATTGACAGGTTGGACTATACTAAAAAGGCAGTTTACACAACCTGACCTGTGAAGCCATGACCACTGATTCAAATAATGCGCAAATTCTCATTGTTGACGACACCGCCACCAACCTCAGTGTCTTAAGAAATATGCTGGAGGCAGAAGGTTATAGCATTGCGGTGGCGGCCAGTGGTGAGCGCGCTTTATCCATTATTCCCAGGCTGCAACCTGACCTGATACTCCTCGACATCATGATGCCAGGGATTGATGGCATTGAAGTCTGCCGACAACTCAAAGCTTCTGAAGCCACACAAGCTATCCCGGTCATCTTCGTGACCGCAAAAACGGCTGTGGATGATTTGGTCAGTGGTTTTAATGTCGGTGGATTGGACTATATCAACAAACCCTTTCACAGCGAAGAGGTGCGCGTCCGCGTGCGCACCGTTTTACAAAACCAACAATTAAAACGCGAACACAGCGCCATGTTTGAGGTGCAAAAAAAACAATACGAACAAATCCACAGCATTTTAGAAAATGTCGCCAACGGCATTGCCACCGTTGATGAAAGTGGGCACATTCTGTATATCAATCCGGCGGCAGAACACTTGTTCGGTTATGCCGCCCATGAACTGATTGGGCAAGCTTTTTTAACCCTGATCTCTACTCCCTACCAACAAGCCTGCGCAGAATACTTCGCGCATAAAAAAAATGCGTTGGGACAAAAACCCTGTGAAGTGGTTGGGCAGCGCAAAGATGGCTCACAATTTGAATTTGACCTATCGTTTACTGAAATTGGCAGCGATGAACCGCAATACATTGGGGTAATGCATGACATCAGTGAACACAAACAAGTAGAACGCGATTTACACACACTGTGTGAAACCGATGCGTTAACCCAAATCGCCAATCGCCGCCGCTTTGATGATATGTTGGCATTTGAATGGAAACGGGGGCGACGCACGCATGATGCCATCGCTCTGATGTTGATTGATATCGATTTTTTCAAACAATACAACGACACGTATGGGCACCAAGCTGGCGATGCTTGTTTAGCGGCTATCGCCACCACAATCAGCGACAGCGTCAAACGCTCGACCGATTTAAGCGCCCGTTATGGTGGAGAAGAATTTGCCGTCATCCTCACCCGTTCGGATTCCGCCTCAGCCTTAAAAATCGCCCACGCCATTTGCGCCAACATTACCGCACTCGCCATACCGCACGAACATTCTCAAGCCGCCCCTTATGTCACTGTTAGCATTGGTTTAACCGTGATGGTGCCAGAATTACGCCAGTCCGTTGCTGAATTCATTCAAGTGGCGGACCGTTTTTTATACACGGCCAAACGATCCGGCCGCAATCAAGTCGCATTTAGCCATGAATCTCCCCTGGCTCACAGCGCTTAAATACCGCTTAATCTTCGCACTCGTCTGTTTCCAGGGGGCGCTGTGTGTTTTATGGTTTGCACAATGGCATTGGAGTGTGACTTTAAGCGGCATGCTCATTTTCAGTGTTTGCGTGATACACATCATCACCCACGCATGGCAACAGCAGTATGCGAAATTACTTAAAGAAACACAGCAACAAGCACTCACTCAAAACCAAGCCTCAGATAAAGCAAATAAAGCAAAAAGCCTTTTTTTAGCCAACATGTCGCACGAAATCCGCACACCTTTAAATGCCATTTTAGGGTATTCGCAAATCCTACAACGGACGGAATTGAGCCAAACACAACGCGATGGCGTGAATACCATAGAACGCAGCGGCAAACACTTATTAGACGTCATCAACGATATTTTGGATTTGTCCAAAATTGAAGCGGGTGGCATGGAATTACACCCCGAAGAATTTGATTTATTTGATTTAATCGATGACATTTCGGCCATGATTGCCCTGCGTTGTGAGCAAAAAAACTTGGCTTGGCACGTACAACAGACGCTAAAAAATCCCCTTGCCGTTTATGCCGATCAAAAAAAATTACGCCAAATCCTCATTAACTTACTGAGTAACGCGGTCAAATTTACCCATCACGGCGAGATTATCCTCGCGATCTGCGAACGTGCAGAGCACACCTATGAATTTTCTGTCACCGATACGGGCATTGGCATTCCCACCCAAGAACAAGCACAAGTATTTTTACCTTTTCGCCAAGAAGCCCCAGGGGTTGCGCAAGAAGGCACGGGTCTGGGCTTAAGTATTGCGAAAAAACACGTGGAAATAATGGGCGGACACTTTACCTTAAGTTCTGAAGTCAACCGAGGCTCTTGTTTTTCTTTTCATGTTACGTTGGCCCCCGCCAAAGCATCCGCACACACATTAAGCAAACAGCAACCGCAAAATGCACGCCTAAAATCGAGTTATCACGTCACCGCTTTAGTCGTCGATGACATCAAAGGCAACCGCGATGTTTTGAGTATTTTATTAAGATACTCCGGTTTGCGCGTAATCGAAGCCGTGAATGGACAACGTGCACTGGATTGTATCGCCATAGACCCACCCGACATTGTTTTTTTAGACATTCAAATGCCGGTCATGGGTGGCCTAGAAACCTTAAAACACATTCGCACCGATTACCCCGATCACACCATCAAGTGCGTCGCTTACACCGCATCCAGTTTTGCGCATAATTTACAAAACTACCTGCAATCAGGGTTTGATGCGTTTATCTGTAAACCTTTTGATGTTGAAGAGGTTTACACCTGTTTAAGCATTTTACTCAACGTCGAATTTGACTATGAAGGCAACCCGCCCCTGGAAACAGCCCCAGATTTAACCAACATTCACCTCACTGACACCCAATTTCAAACCTTGTGGGACGCCGCTGAATTAGGCCAAATCACCGTCTTAGCACGCTTACTGACCACTTTAAAAACCGAGCAGAAAAATCTAACGCCTTGGCTTGAACACTTAGAAGCGTTTATCGCTGAAGCCAACACAGAGAAAGTTTTAAATGCACTACAAAGCCTTAAAAATAAGATTGTGCATTGAAATCAAGACGGGTGAGGGTGCCAGTCTATGAATAATATACCATCGGAAAGAATACTGACGCAATTAAGGCGCAAAGCGGCACACATCCGAGGACAATATCTGCGCTAAGGAAAGATTATAGTGCTTCGCACCGTGTTGCTGAGTTAATCGTTTGAAATCGATTTGGCGAAAATGATAACGATGTAAAATCGGCGCACAAGCCTTGACGTTTTTTTGCGTCAGTGAAGACATTTTGAGGCTAATTTGAGTCCCCAGCTTATCGGCAAAATCAAACCCATGGTAATGATCCGACAATAACAACAGCGCAACCCCACCCCCAATAAAGTGGCCACCGATAGACACACTGAGTGAACCGGCCTGAACCGCACGAATGCCTTCGTCCGACCAATCAATCCCGCCCACCAAGATATCGCGCCGACCCAACGTTGTTAACGCTTCAATCGCGCCTAAAGCTATACTGTCACTGGCTGCCCAAATGAGTTCAGTCTCAGGAAAACGCTGCAACAAAATGTGGGTTTTGTGCCGCCCTTCGGCATCACTCCAAGTATTTGAGCGGGTGATCTTCAACAATGTGGCTTGATGTTGGCGCACCGCATCCTGCAACCCCGCACTGCGCTGCTTGGCACTCGAAGAGTTATAGGATCCATTCAAACCAAACAATTTCGGCGCACGTGTGTTGGCCAGGCCGAGTAAAATTTCCGCCAAAGCAAAACCGGCTTGTGTATCATCCGGTCGTAAATGACCAATCCAATAAGGATAACGCCCTCTTGGCTGGCCAAAATCGGCCACTGCTTGCGGCAAAATATCTGAATTAAAAATGAAAGCAGGCACCTTTGCCTGATTAGATGCTTGTAGAATTTTTAATCCCGTGCCTTTTAAATTAATAAATAACAGATAATCCGGCTGACTGCTTAATGCACGCTGAGCCATGCGAAAATATTCAAAACGGTTGGTAATGCCGGGCTGTGACATATAGTACACATCTAAATGGATGTCCAAATCCTGCGCAACCGCCTGCATAAAATCGGTCATTTTTTCCCAGAATGGATGACTCGGCGTTGCCGGATTCAGAAAAGCGATGCGCGGTGCGGCTAACGTCGGTAACGTAAACAACAGCAAAAAGCAGTAGCAGACCACTTTCACAAACTATTCACTCACTTGGATAATGCCGAGCTGGATGGCTTCGTAAACGGCTTCACTGCGGGATTTAACCGACAATTTCCGGTAGATTTTTTTGGCATGTGAGGTCACTGTATGAATCGAGTTGCCCAAAATTTCCGCCGTTTCTTTATAAGAAAACCCTTTGGCCACGCATTCCAACACTTGTTTTTCACGTTTGGTAATGTTCGGCACATCCAATGCGGGCGTTTTTTTGACTGGCACAGGTTGTGCCGGTGCACTGAAGCGCTTCAGCACATGGCGCGCAATGGCTGGGCTCAAGGGCGAATGGCCCGCCACCAACTGCACCACCGAATCCCCAATATTATCTTGGCTCGCATCTTTCAGTAGATACCCGGTTGCCCCAGCTTCAAGTGCCGTCATCACATTTTTTTCATCCGCAAACACCGTGATGACCATGATTTCAATGCGTTCAGACCGACTCCGTAAAGCTTTGATCAAATCAAAACCACTGCCATCGGGCAAACCGATATCCGTCAACAAAACATCCGGTAACGGGTGCGCCTCAAATAACACCCGGGCTTGCTTGCAATTACCCGCACTCCCAACCAAATCCAGTTGTTCATGCTGCTCAAGGGCTTGGCTCAAGCGCTTACGCGTTGGTGTATCGTCTTCCACAAGCATCACTCGAATCCGTTGCATGGCCTAGCCCTGTGTAGTGCACTATAGTTATAGCTTAGCTGGAAAATATCTATTCAGATCTCTACTCTGCCAATACTGACGAATTTAATTAACATCGAAGACACACATTTGCGCGCACCTTGTTTCAAAGTCGGCAAAACACATTGATTGTGCACTCGGCAATAAACGACGTATACTCTCGGCTGCCCACACAGCTACGCGCCTTATGACCAACACTAATATCCCATCATTTCACTCTGGCAAACGCCTACAAATATTACGTTCATTACAAGGCATGTCGCTCTCCAGACTAGCAGCAGAATTTAACATATCATCTTCTGTCTTAATGACCTGGGAAGACAACGGCATTCCCAAAGCATCTATTGAGCAATGCAGTCATTATTTTGAAGTATCACGCTCAATTTTCAGCACCCCCGTTAACAACGCATTTGACTTTGAACAAGTAGCCCGCACGCATTTATTCCCATCAACAGATGACCGCTTGCAAGCACGTTTACGCGACAATAAAATACACCAAACAACGGTTTTAGACTTATCCGGGCTCAGGCTGAGTGAAGTCCCTATAGAGGTATTCAGTTTTTCTTGGTTAGTCACATTGAACCTACAGGATAACCAACTAAAACACATCCCAAGCCATATTTTGCTGTTACAACAGCTTGAAATACTCAATATCAGCGATAATTTGCTCATACACATACCCGGCATCCTAAATGCCTTAACCCATTTAACAAATTTAAATTTTCAAGGTAACCCACTCACCTCACAAACCATCTTACTCGATACAAATAAATCATTATCAGCTTACCAAACTTACTTAGCTGACACAGCGGTCACCATCGCCGTCATTGAACAATTGACACAAGCACGCTTACAAGACCTTGATGATATTCGTGCTGTCATTGAACCAGCACAACCGGTGATACGTGCATGCGTTAAAACTTGTGCTGGCACAACAACACACTATCAACGCGCATCCAGTATCACCTATATCACCGCAGAGAGTGGAACAGAACAACTGTCTGTGATAATAGATACTTTGCACCCAAATAAACAACTGCCATTGATTTTATTCATCCGCACCCCAGAGGCAGATCCAGCGCTACCCACCCCCCCGTTTGCGGACCAAATTGCTCACAACAAAGCAGAATTTTTTACCCTATTCAGTGATATTCAACGCAAAATAGCCTACCAAAACCAGATACCCAATATTAAATTTGAGTCTTTAGAACTACACAACATTGGCGTATACGAGCATATAACAATTCCCTTCAACTCAGACATAACCGTGTTCATCGGCTTAAATGGCGCAGGTAAGACGACCATTCTCAAAGCACTAACCTTAGCAATATTAGGGCCTGAACAAGCTGAAATGAATGCCGATACTGCGGCAAATATACTCCGCATTATCGGTAAACAACAAAATCAAATACACTGGCAAGCACAAGGATGGATTTGTGCTCACGCTCGCATCAATGGCAAACCGTATAAAAACACAATTCACTTACGCTACAATACCAATCGTGAAAAAGTAGAGATAAAAGGCCAACGCTTTGATGCTTTATTTGAGGCTAGCGGGCACTTACGTAACCTAATCCTAGGCATTGGCGAACACAGGAATACCCGCTTTAAAAAACCACAAACCTTGGGGCTTGAAGTGATGCAAGCCAAAGCCAAAGATTTATTGCCGATTATCAGTGAGGACGAACAAACGTGTATGGCACACTTCTCCTCATGGATCGGAAACCTGGCACTCGCCGTCTCCCAAGGTGACCTTAAAAAACAGCAAGAAATTGATGCCAGCTTCGCTGTTTTTTCGGCCTTAATGCAAGAATCTATTGAATTTTGTGGCCTGACAAAAGTGGATCCTCTGGAATTATGGATTGAGCACCAAAACCCCAAACAAATGGTTCCCCTTCGGCTAGTCAGCCAAGGTTATCAAGCCGTTATGGGCTGGGTTGGTTATGTGCTTCAACGTATGTACGAAGTCTATGCAGATGCGCTACACCCCTTGCAACAACCAGCCATCATCATTATTGACGAGATAGATCAACTACTACACGTGAAGTGGCAACAAAAAATTCTGCACATATTGAGCAAACAATTTTTCCCCAACACCCAATGGATCGTTAGCACTCATTCCCCGATGGTCGTTACCGGTTTAGAGGAACAGCAAATCATTCATCTACATCAGCAAGCTGGCAAATTGATTGCCGAACCGAATAGCGTTGATTTGTGGCTATGGCAATATGGCGATATTGTGCGCCATCTGTTTGAAGTGTCATCCGAAATACCCAAAGCACAAGAACAACAACTGATCGATGAGATTCAGGTGCTGACCCAAATACCTCCTTCCAAACTAACCACCAAACAACAACAAACACGCGAAAAGCTTGAGGTACAACTTGATAAGATTCGCAAAAGCCGTGCTTTTGTTGATGAAATTTATGCCGAGCAACAAAAACTCCGCACCAAAGAACGCACCTTAACCCAGCTTATTGAACAGCTAAAAACACCAACATAACGTCATGCATTTTGTCATACAACATCAATGTCCTGAGCGCTTGGCAAATAAGAAAACCCAGTGGACAGCACCCTGGATAGCCTATTATCACGCTAAAAAGACGCATGCCCTACCCCCGAAAAAACCCAACGATGCCCATTGGCGCGATGATGACATTCGACTACCGTTGATCCAAAATTTTCATCAAAATTGTGCTTATTGCGGTGAATTGACCCCCACACCCCAGCACGGCACACACGTCAGCAAGGGAGACGTAGACCACTTTTTACCCAAAGCAGATTACCCCGAATTGGTCTACGAATGGACAAATTATGTGTGGGCGTGTAAACCTTGCAACCAACTCAAAAATAAATTTTTCAGTGTCAAACACCCCTTATTTAACCCCTACTGCCAAGCAGATTGCTCACAACTAATTTTTATCGAAGATACGGGGCAATATGCGTTACACCAAGCCGTTGTGGAAGATAAATATTGGCACCAAAGATTAGAAAACAGTGAGAGAAAAACGCTATTAAACGCGGAAGGCATATGTCAAAAACGTCGTTTACGCATCAGTGTGTTGCGTCAATGTTTTACATCAATAGCAACATATATCCAGCTCATGCCCAAAAACCCTACGCCGCTGAGCCGATCATTACAGGTAATGATCAAAGATCATATAACAGAAATTTTAGACCTTCTACATGGGCCTGATTTTTATGCCCTACTGCAAAACCAATATCAAAGGCTGCTCCAGGAATATCCACAAGTGGCCGATTCAATCAAATCGCATTCGCATTAAATGTAGCCCAGAAAAGCTCAACATTGCTTTTAAAAATATCTTTAACCGTTGTATTGTCATCTCTAGGTACGACCTGATTGTCATCAATAAACAGGGTAACCGCCTGGGCAATGGCAGGAGCCTTGCGTTTAACCGTTAGCTGATCAACACCTAACAATAAAAACCAAAGGATATAAAATGGTTTTTGTAACCGCGCTCCATCTTTTACGCCAAGAAGTTTATTAAACGACAACCGTAGGTTATTATCGACAGCCTCTTCTGAGGATTGCAAACTTCGCGCTAATAACTCCACTTTACGGATAAAGTGCTCAACATCACCAATACAAGCAAGAATTTCATTCCGCCGTGTTTTTTTCCGGGATTCTTCAGCCGTACTCAACCATTCTGTGATTGATAATTTAGACAACCGAAACGTTAGCGATCTTGGTGCCCAACTAAATACATTAACCGCATTAAAAACCGCATCCATATTTTTGCGTGATTCAAAACTGAGGTAAGCAAAAATACTTAATAGTTCTTCATTATCCATACGCCTATTATTTCTTCGATAAAAAAACCAAGAGTCATAAACTTTCGTGATATGCTTAATTTTTTCTATGATGCTACGCTCAGAATAGGAATTCCACATTTCAAAACTATGGTCTTTTACGGGATAAGGTTTATTATTCAAGCGAATAAACAAATCGACCGGATCAAAACATCCATTTAACTTCTCTTCAATATAAACCACCGACAATTCAAAATCCCAAATACGGTCCTGCCAGTCACTGTCTAACTCCGTGTATTTTTTCCCGCCAAGCTTATTTAAAACGGTTATCTGTTTATACAACTTATAATGGTTCTTTTTTGACCACATCGCTTCGTTGTGACTATTTTTGTACGATTCACCTAAAAACCCCAAAATGGACAGCAAGCGTTGTTGCCCATCAACAACCTCACAAGTACCATCTACGCGGCGATAAATGAAAATGGTCGGCAAGGGGATGCCCAACAACATGCTTTCGATAATACCAGAGGCTTTTTTAATGTTAATCACCTCCTCCCGTTGATACGCAGGACGAATCAGAAACGAATTTTTCTCCATATCACCAATCAAATCTTCAATCGTTTTGGTAACCGCATCCGGCCGATTCAAGCGCATACTATCTAATTGCTGTATTGAATGTCCGACATCGGCTGGTTTATCATCTTTTTCAGTATCCTGATAACTATTTAAGTAGGGTGAAAAATCAACCACAGTCAAACCCTTTCCGCCTAACTGTGCTTGAAAAAATTCAGCCAAACATTGAAAACGCTGTTTGGTAATCGATGACAAACCCCGCTGATCACCCACAAACATTTCAAGATGACCGCTGACTAGAACAGATAAATCATTAATCGTGTGTTCTTCAAAAAACACACAAATATCAATATCGTTTTGCTCTAAAATGACCAACGCCCAATACACGCCTTGATAAACCATCCACTGGCTTTCATTAAGAACACTAAACAGCTTAAACAACAGTTCAATTTTTTGCGTAAACGCTTGTAGGATTTGCGCTTGATT
>Ga0256847_1000426_pt1 | contig 27183 bp, 25 predicted proteins | sample TeddybearmetaG_FD_189099 | JGI IMG/M metagenome (GOLD analysis project Ga0256847, IMG submission 189099) | Hydrothermal vent microbial communities from East Pacific Rise, Pacific Ocean - Teddybear | ecosystem: Environmental > Aquatic > Marine > Hydrothermal vents | place: Pacific Ocean: East... | reverse complement strand
TTTAAACAGAAAAAATACAATAAAGCTGAAAAGTATGTAAATCAAGGTCTAGAGATTGCTAAAAAACATAATCTCAAAAAAGTGAAGGAAACAGGCTTTGCTCACCTATCTGAAATATATGAAGCAAAAGGCAATTATAAAAAAGCAAATGTATATTTAATGGAGTTTTTAGCAGTAAAAGACTCACTTTTAAATGAAAACAATGCAAAAATAATTGCTGAAGTTGAAACTAAATATGAAACCGAAAAAAAAGAAAAAGAAATTCTTGAACAACAAATTCAGTTAGTAGAAAAAGACAAACAAGTATCACAAAAAAACTATGTTATTTTTGGTTCATTAGCATTGGCATTTATTTTAGGATTGTTAGGTTATTTATTTTATAATCAGCAAAAACTTAAAAACACACAATTACAAAAAGAAGGTGAACTTAAAACAGCACTTGCTAAAATTGAAACTCAAAATAAATTGCAAGAACAACGTTTGCGAATTTCAAGAGATTTACATGATAATATTGGCGCACAGCTTACTTTTATTATTTCGAGTATCGATAATTTAAAATATGGATTTTCAGATATTGGAGAAAAACTTTCAACTAAATTAACAGGTATAAGTTTTTTTACAACCCAAACTATTTATGAACTCCGAGATACTATTTGGGCAATGAATAAAACCAATATTACGTTCGAAGACCTTCAAGGAAGAATTGCGAATTTTATTGATAATGCGAAAAAGGCTTCCGAGAAAACAGCGTTTTCCTTTAAAATTGCTTCAGGAGTCAATCAACACAATACCTTTACATCTGTTCAGGGAATGAATATATATCGTATTATTCAAGAAGCTGTAAATAATTCTTTAAAATATTCTGAAGCCTCAAAAGTTTCAGTAGAAATAAAAGAAGAAAATTCAAATTATCGTATTATTATAAATGATAACGGTAATGGATTTAATATTGATGAAGTAAAACTAGGTAACGGATTAAATAATATGAAAAAACGAGCTCATGATTTAGGAGGCGAAGTTGCCTTTAATTCAAAACTCGGAGAAGGTACAACAGTGACTTTAATTCTATTAATATATTAAAAAACCCCATTTCAATGAGGTTTTTTAATTAGAAATAAAAACTAACAATTACATTTTTGAGCTAAAGATAATTCTGGCACAGCATCTTTGTTTATGTTTTCATTGTTGTCTAAATCTGTTCCGTAAGTTGCAATAGACATTAAAATAAATAAAATAATTTCCATAATAATTGATTTATAATTAAATTGAAAGATAGAATTTTTTTTAAAAACGAGCAAGATATATTAACGGAACACTCAAGCTAATTTCTGAAAAAGATGAAGGAACAACAATTGCAGTGAGTTTTCCAGTTAAAAACATATAGCCGATAAAATACGCCAACTGACGTATGTACTATTCAGATATAAAAACCAATATTTACAATAAAATAAAACGATTCAAAAATGAAAAAACTACTAACAATATTATCAATATTCTTTCTTTTTTCTTGTACCGAGTATGGGGAAAAACTAACCTTTAACGGTACAGATGTTTATTATAAAGATGGCGTGACCAAAGAGCAAGCGCAAACTCTTGGAGAATATCTTGTTGAAGAAGAGTTTGCCGATGGAGGCGAAAAATCTGTACAGATATTAAAAGATGAGGTAACTGGAAATTTAACTTTTAGAATGGTCGTTGCAAACGATATAAATGAAGATCAAGATATGATATTTAAGGTTTTTGCTCAGGCGCTTTCTACCGATGTTTTTAATGGCGAACCAGTAGATTTTCATATATGCGATAACACTTTTGAAACGATTAGAGCGTTTTCGTTTTCAGATATAGATAAAATAGTTTCTATTGATGGAACAAGTGTGGCATATACAAAAAATGTCACGAAGAATGATGCGCAAAAGTTAGCAGATTATTTAAAAGAAAGCGAATTCACTGACGGTACTCCAAAAACAATTCAGTTAGATAAAGATGGTGATACTTTTTTGTTTCGCATGGTTGTTAAAAAAGGAGTCGAAGAAAACGAAGACAATGTGCTAACCCTTAAAATGTACGGAATGTCTATTTCTTTAAATGCTTTTGATGGAAAACCTGTTTTAGTTCATTTATGTGATGATGCGCTAAATACACTTCGAATCCTAAAATAAATTATTACAAAATACGTCAGTTGCCCTATACTATTTATTAGTGTTTAAAGCTATATTTGAGTATATTTATCCTAACCCAACCAAATAAATATGAACGTAAAAGTTGCCATAGTAGACGATAATACTTTTTTAATTAGTGCTATAAAAGAAAAATTATCATTTTTTGATGATATTTCTATTAAACATACTTCACTAAATGGTAGCGAATTACTCACCAAACTTGAGGACAATCATAATATCGAGGTTATTTTAATGGATATTGAAATGCCTGTGCTTAATGGCATTGAAACCACACAAATGGTAAAACAAAAATATCCACAAATTAAAATTATCATGCTCACGGCTTTCGATAATGATGAAAACATTTTTAATGCTATAAAAGCTGGAGCCGACGGTTATCTACTAAAAGAAATAAATCCAAAAGAGTTGCATGACGGAATTCTTGAAACCATTAACGGTGGTGCTGCCATGAATCCTTCAATAGCATTAAAAACGCTAAGATTACTTCGAAACCCTATTAATATTCAAAATAAAAATGATCAAGAGCAAATTTCACTTTCTAAAAGAGAAGTTGAGGTTTTAGAACAACTAAGTAAGGGCTTGAGTTATACTAGAATTGCCGATAATTTATTTATTTCTCCCAGTACGGTGCGAAAACATATTGAAAATATATATAGAAAACTTCAAGTGCATAGCAAGATAGAAGCTGTGCAAAAAGCAAAAGACCACAATATTATTTAAAAGTTTAGTTTGCTATTTTTAAATAGATTACTTGTTGTTTAAGATAGCAATAACTTTCAAATATTGTATCTTGTAGTATGGAGAAAATGACTGCTCGTAAACAAGAAATTATTACAGTTGCTTCAAAACTTTTTGAAGAAAAAGGCTATAGTGCTGTTTCGATGAGAGATATTGCCCGAGAAATGGGAATGAAAGCTGCGAGCCTTTATAACCATATAAAATCGAAGCAAGATATTCTTACTTGTATCATTATTTCCTTAGCCGAGGAGTTTACTCAAGGAATGGAAACCATTAAAAACTTAGAAGTAAATAGTATCCAAAAAATAAAAGAAATAGTAACGCTTCATGTTGATATTTCTAGTCAAAATAGCTCCGGAATGGCTTCATTAAACAACGATTGGATGCATCTAGAAAACGAATTAGAAAATTATCTAAACCTTAGATTAGACTACGAAGATAGTTTTAGGAACATTATAAAAGAAGGCATCAATAAAAAAGAAATTATAAATGCTAACCTCGAAGTCATCCTTTTTTCAATGCTTTCAACACTTCGATCATTATATTTATGGATTCATCTTCAAAATAATTTAACTCCCCAAGAGCTCTCCGCAAATCTAAGTAAGGTGCTTCTTCAAGGAATTAACAAATAAAAGCTAAATATTTGCTATCTTTGTAATTCAAACTAACAACTGTTAGTTTCGATTTTATAAAATAAAGACGTGGCGAAATTTCATAAAATAATAATAAAAGATATTTATAAGGAAACCAGTGATTGCAGTGTTATAACCTTTAATATTCCAGAAGACTTAAAACAAGAATTTTCTTTTAGTCAAGGGCAACACCTTACACTTAAAGCAACTATTAATGGTGAAGATGTTCGTCGTTCGTATAGCTTGTGTTCGAGTCCTTTCGAAAATCAATGGCAAGTCGCAGTAAAACAAATCCCAGAAGGTAAATTCTCAAACTTTGTAAATACAGATTTAAGCATTGGCGACACCTTAGAAATAATGACACCTAGTGGAAATTTTGGTGTCGATATAGAAGCTAATCAAGCCAAGAATCATATTTTTTTTGCAGCAGGAAGCGGTATAACACCTATAATTTCTATGATTAAGGCGCATTTAGCAAAAGAGCCAAACGCTACTTGTAAATTATTTTATGTAAATAGAACCGCAAAATCAATTATCTTTAAAGAAGTTTTAGAACAACTTCGAAATAAATATTTTGGAAGATTAGAAGTTTATTATTTTTTAACTAAAGAACATAGAGATATACCACTGCTTAATGGGAGATTCGATGAGGATAAGATGCAGGTGTTAATCAATAATTTTATAGATATTCCAGACACACACGAAGTCTTTTTATGCGGTCCAGAAGATATGATTCACCTTGTAAGTAATGAGCTCGAAAAAGCCGGACTCTCTAAAGAAAGTATTCATTTCGAATTATTTGTGTCCGGACTTTCAGAAGAAGATAAACAACGTGCCGAACGACTTTTACAACAAAAGATCGAAGGTGTAGAAGTTACTATCGTTGATGGAGGAAAGGAATTTCATTTTACAATGACCAGTGATTTCGACAATATTTTAGATGCCGCTTTAGGAGCTGGTGCAGATTTGCCATTTGCCTGTAAAGGTGGTGTTTGTAGTACTTGTAAGTGCAAAGTTCTTGAAGGTGATGTAGAGATGAAAGTTAATTACGCACTCGAAAACGAAGAGCTAGCACAAAATTTTGTGCTTAGTTGTCAAGCAGTTCCAACAACCGAAACTGTAAAAGTAGATTTCGATGTGTAGTATTTTGGCGTTCCCCTCTTTCGCCTAAAGCTTCAGAGGGTCAGGCTATTCGCTATATCTTTTTATGTTGGTTGAGTGTCTACCAAGGGTAGATTATCGAAACCATAAAAAGGATGTCGCTTCTATCCTTAACGCAGGCTTGAAATTATTAATAAATTTGTCATTCCGAACAAAGTGAAGAATCTTATTATAAAAATAACAATTCACTAACATAAAAAAGATGAGTGAAAAACAACAATTAGAAAATCAATTTGAAGCACGTATCGCACGTGACGAAAAAATTGAACCAAAAGATTGGATGCCCGAAAAATATAGGCAAACCCATATTCGTCAAATGTCACAACACGCCCATTCCGAAATAGTAGGAATGTTGCCAGAAGGAAATTGGATAACACGAGCACCTTCACTTAGACGAAAAGTTGCTTTGTTAGCCAAAGTACAGGACGAGGCGGGACATGGCCTATACTTATATAGTGCAACCGAAACACTCGGAATTTCAAGAGAGCAACTATACGAGCAATTACATTCCGGAAAGGCTAAGTATTCAAGTATCTTTAATTATCCAGCAATTTCTTGGGCAGATATCGGAGCAATTGGTTGGTTGGTTGATGGCGCAGCAATTATAAATCAAGTAGCATTGTGCTCAACTTCTTTCGGTCCTTACGCAAGAGCTATGGTTCGAATTTGTAAAGAAGAAAGTTTTCATCAACGTCAAGGCTACGAAATATTACTAACACTTTGTAACGGAACCCCCGAACAAAAAGAAATGGCACAAGATGCTTTAAATCGTTTTTGGTGGCCAAGCCTTATGATGTTTGGTCCGCCCGATGCAGAATCTCCACACACCGAGCAATCGATGAAATGGAAACTTAAACGTAAAACCAACGACGACCTTCGCCAACAATTTGTAGATCAAACGGTGCCACAAGCAAAAATATTAGGAATTACAATACCTGATCCCGATTTAAAATGGAATGATGAAAAAGGTAAATACGACTTTGGAGAAATCGATTGGGATGAATTCTGGCAAGTTGTTAAAGGACATGGACCATGTAATAAAGAACGATTAGCAGCACGAGTTGATGCATGGGAAGAAGGAGAATGGGTGCGAGATGCTGCAATGGCATACGCCGAAAAAAATAAATAAAAACTTAGTAGGTAAAAATTTAAAAAATGAAAAAAAACTGGCCTCTTTGGGAAATCTTCGTAAGAAGTAAAAACGGATTAGAACATCGTCATTTTGGTAGTCTTCATGCTGCCGATGCAACTATGGCAATGGAAAACGCACGCGATGTATATACCCGACGTAGTGAAGGAGTAAGCATTTGGGTTGTAGAAAGTAAAAACATAATAGCCTCTAACCCCGATGAAAATGGAGAAATGTTTGAACCTGCTCAAGATAAAGTTTATAGACACCCTACATTTTATAAATTACCAGATGAGTTAAAGCATATGTAAATGAAAATGAAACAAAATCTATATAACTACATCCTTGGTATTGCCGATAACTCACTTGTTTTAGGACAACGCCTGGGTGAGCTTTGTGGTCATGGACCAAACCTAGAGACTGATATTGCTTTAACAAATATTTCTTTAGATTTATTTGGGCAAACAAGAAGTTATTATCAATATGCAGCCAAAATTTCGAGCGAAAATAAAACCGAAGATGATGTTGCCTTTTTACGTATCGAAAAAGAATACAGGAATGTATTATTAGTTGAACAACCTAATACTAATTTTGCATACGAAATGGCGCGACAATTACTTTTTGATGTATTTCATTTATTATTAATGAAAGAATTACAAAATAGTACCGATGAAACGCTGACTGCTATTGCAAAAAAGAGTATAAAAGAAGTTAGTTATCATGTACGTTTTTCATCCGATTGGGTGAAACGTTTAGGCGATGGGACCGAAATAAGTCATAAAAAAATACAAGAGGCCATCAATGAATTATGGCGATATACTGATGAGCTTTTTCAGTTAACCGAAGCAGATAAAGAAATGGTTAGCTCTGGCGTGGGAGTAGATGTTTCAAAACTTAAAGAAACATATTACAAAGAAGTTTCCGAAGTATTAAAAGAAGCAACACTATCTGTACCAGAGAATAAGTATTTTTTATACGGTGGAAAAAAAGGAAATCATAGCGAACATATGGGCTTTTTATTAGCCGATTTACAATATATGCAACGTGCATATCCAAATATGAAGTGGTAAATTCATATTCGTTACGGAATCTTTTTAAACTAATGTAAGGCTTGAGAGAACAAAAACAACATATCGAGGAAAGTTTAATTCCAATTTTAGATACGGTTTCAGACCCTGAAATTCCTGTCCTTACAATTATAGACATGGGAGTGGTTCGAGAAGCTTCAGAAAAAAAAGACATTGTAACAATAAAAATCACACCTACCTATTCTGGTTGTCCAGCAATGGATGTTATTGAAGAAGATATTGTAAAAGCTTTTTCAGCTATTGGTAAAACGGCTAAAGTTGAATTAATTTTAGCGCCAGCTTGGACCACCGATTGGATAACGCCAAAAGGAAGAAAGGCACTAGAAGATTATGGAATCGCAGCTCCTTTAGATGCAATAGCCGATAAAGAAGCATTATTAGGAAATAAAAAAATTGTGAAATGCACCAATTGCGGAAGTACAAATACGCAATTAGTAAGTCAGTTTGGTTCAACAGCATGCAAAGCATTGTTTAAATGTAATGACTGTTTAGAACCTTTTGATTACTTTAAGTGCTTGAAATAGAATATAGAAATTTAGTCAAGGTTTAATTAGTCTTGACTTTTTGATTCGTTTTGTGTCAAGACAAAATGAATATTATAAAAAAAAAATATGAACGATTCAGTTGAACTAATAATAAACAACAACGTTGCTTTTATCACGCTAAATCGCCCCGAAGTTTATAATAGCTTTAATCGCGAAATGGCCTTAATGCTTCAAAAAGTATTAGACGAGTGTGAAACAAATATCGAAGTTAGAGCATTGGTTATTATAGGAAGCGGGAAAGCATTTTGCGCTGGTCAAGATTTAAAAGAAGTGACTTCACCCGAATTAAATCCAGGGTTTAAAAAAATACTAGAAGAACATTATAATCCGATAATTACCAGAATTAGAAATATTAATAAGCCAATTATAGCAGCGGTAAATGGTGTAGCAGCAGGTGCAGGAGCAAATATAGCTTTGGCTTGTGATGTTGTTGTCGCTTCTGAAAATGCAAGTTTTATTCAGGCATTTAGTAAAATAGGTTTGGTGCCAGATAGCGGTGGCACCTTTTTCTTGCCTAGATTGATAGGATTTCAAAAAGCATCGGCCTTAATGATGCTAGGCGATAAAGTTTCAGCAGTCGAAGCCGAAAAAATAGGAATGATATTTAAGGTTTTTTCTTCGGAAGAGTTTGGTGAAGAGGTTCAAAACCTAGCATTTAAAATGGCTCAAATGCCAACAAAAGCACTAGGTTTTATTAAGCAAATGCTTAATGAGTCTATGACTAATACATTATATGAACAATTAAAATTAGAAGGTAAGTTACAAATAGAATCAGCACAATCTGAAGATTATACTGAAGGTGTAAATGCATTTGTAGAAAAGCGAAAACCTAATTTTAAAGGGAAATAAATATGAAAGTAGGAATAATAGGATCGGGAACCATGGGAAGGGGTATTGCACAGGTAGCTGCAACAGCTGATTGTACAGTAAAATTGTACGATACTAGTAATGAAGCGTTAGAAAAAGCGAAGAAAAGTCTCGATAAAATTTTAAATCGCTTAATTGAAAAAGAACGTATTGACTCTGAAGAAAAAGAACGAATACAAAACAATATTAGTTTTGTGAGTTCACTTAAAGATTTAAGTGATTCAGATTTAACAATAGAGGCAATTATTGAAAACCTCGATATAAAACAAAAGGTCTTTTCCGAATTAGAAAGCTATGTTTCGAATGAGTGTATTATTGCTTCAAATACTTCAAGTTTATCAATCGCTTCTATTGCTTCTTCTCTAGAAAAACCAGAGCGCTGTATCGGAATTCATTTTTTCAACCCAGCTCCTTTAATGAAATTGGTTGAAGTAATTCCTGCGATTCAAACTTCCGAAGAAATAAGAGAAAAAGTTGTTAATATTATTAAAGACTGGAAGAAAATAGTTGCTATTGCAAAAGATACCCCTGGATTTATTGTAAATAGAGTGGCTCGACCTTTTTATGGTGAAGCACTTCGTATCTATGAAGAAGGGATAACTGATTTTAATACTATAGATACGGCAATGAAAACGATTGGAGGTTTTAAAATGGGCCCTTTCGAGCTTATGGATTTTATAGGAAATGATATTAACTATACTGTTACCGAAACAGTTTATAATGCCTTTTATCAAGACCCAAGATATCGCCCATCTTTTACACAAAAACGCATGTCGGAAGCTGGTTATCTAGGAAGAAAATCTGGAAAAGGTTATTATGAATATGATGAAAATAGACGTGTCATTCCGAACGAAGTGAAGGAATCTCAGAATAATGAGTTAGAATTATTAATCTTTGATAGAATCCTAGTCATGCTAATCAACGAAGCAGCAGATGCTTTATTTTGGAATATTGCTTCTGCCGAAGATATTGATAACGCAATGACTAAAGGTGTTAATTATCCAAAAGGATTATTGGCTTGGGCAAACGAAAAAGGAATCGATTGGTGTGTAAATAAAATGGACGAATTGTATAATGAGTATCATGAAGATCGTTATCGATGTTCGCCATTATTGCGTAAAATGAATCGAGAAGGAAATGTATTTTTTAACTAAACGTCATACCGAACAAAGTGACTGAATCTCATCAAAAGATTGCCACGCTTACGCTCGCAAAGACAAATTATAAAATGAAACCAGAAAGAATACCACATAAAATGCTATCACTCGACCCATTTAGTACATGGCTCGGTATTGAGATTCTTGAATGTGAACTCGGACACTGTAAAGTTGCGTTAACTGTACGAAAAGAAATGCTTAATAGTATGAATTACGCACACGGCGGAATTACCTATTCTTTGGCAGATACAGCATTTGGTTTTGCTGCAAATACACATGGTAAATTTGCGGTTTCAATAGAAACATCTATTAACCATATTGAAGCTTTAGAAGAAGGTGATTATATTGTAGCAGAATCGGTTATCGAAAAAGTAACCAATAAACTTGGGTTTAATATAGTTGAAGTAAAAAGAGGTAATGAATTAGTAGCCCTCTTTAAAGGAGTGGTTTATAGAACAAGTAAAAATTGGGAAGATTAAGATAATAGGAAAAATATTATCAATGTGAAACATTGAAGAAACGACCTACTAAAGGTTGACGTAAAATTTGAATTGAAGAATTCGTAAAAAAGCTCCTGCTTGTTCGAATTCCGCAAAGCGGAAAAGGTCAGAAGATTTAGAATTCAAAAGAAAAATTTAGTCAAGGTTTAGTCAGTCTAGATTTTTTTGTTTCTTTTTTCATCATTGGAAAAAAGAAGAGGAGGATGAAAAATAATTTTAAAATAACAAGATACCTGATGGAGTTTATCTTGAGCGGAATCGAAAGATAGGAATGAATATGAAACAAGCTTATATAATTGACGGAATTAGAACTCCAATAGGAAACTATAAAGGAACCTTAAGTACTATTCGTACAGATGATTTAGGCGCTTTAGTGATTTCTGAAATTGTAAAAAGAAACCCAAACATTCCAAAGGAAGCTTATGACGATGTCATTATGGGATGTGCAAATCAAGCAGGAGAAGACAATCGAAATGTTGCTCGTATGTCGCTGCTGCTGGCAGGGCTGCCTTTCACCGTTCCAGGTGAAACAGTCAACAGACTGTGCAGCAGCGGGCTTAGTGCTATTATTCATGCAAATCGAGCGATAAAAGCTGGTGATGGCAATTTGTTTATTTCTGGAGGTGTCGAAAATATGACGAGAGGACCTTACGTAATTTCAAAAACAACAAGCGCTTTTGGGAACGATTCAAAAATGTATGATTCTAGTTTTGGATGGCGTTTTATAAATAATAAAATGCATAATCTCTACGGAACAGACGGCATGGGAAATACTGCTGAAAACTTAGTAGAGAAGTATAATATCTCTCGAGAAGATCAAGATGCTTTTGCATATTGGAGTCAGATGAAAGCAACAAGAGCGCAACAAAACGGACGCTTGGCGAAGGAGATTGTTTCAGTTGAAATATCACAACGAAAGAAGGATTCCATTATTTTTTCTGAAGATGAATTTATCAAACCCTCAACTTCAAAAGAAGTATTAGCAAAACTGAGAGCTGCTTTTAAAAAAGAAGGCGGAAGTGTTACTGCTGGAAATTCATCGGGTTTAAACGATGGTGCTGCCGCAACTATTATTGCTTCCGAAGAAGCAATAAAAAAATATAATTTAAAACCATTAGCACGAATTGTAAGTTCGGCTGTTATAGGAGTAGAGCCAAGTATTATGGGTATTGGTCCCGTAAAAGCATCGAATAAAGCCTTAAAAAAAGCTGGTTTAAAAATGGAAGATATGGATGTTATTGAGCTAAATGAAGCCTTTGCTTCACAAGCTTTGGCTTGTATTCGAGAATGGGGTTTACAAGATGATGACCCGCGTATTAACCCAAATGGCGGAGCCATTGCAATTGGCCATCCACTAGGAGTCACAGGCGCACGTATTGCGTATTCTGCGGCGTTAGAATTGGAAGAAACAGGAAAACGATATGCACTTATAACTATGTGTATTGGTGTTGGGCAGGGCTATGCCGCAATAATTGAAAATGTAACAAATTAATAATGAAAAAACTAGAAAGTTATATCACCGGAAACTGGATTGCAGGAACGGGAGAAGGTGTGCCAATGCACGATGCCATTACTGGCGAGATAGTTGCTTTGTCAGATACCACAGGTTTCGATCTTGGTGAAGTCCTGCAATACGGAAGAAAAAAAGGAGAAGCACTTCGTAAAATGACCTTTCAAGAAAGAGGTGTAATGCTTAAGAAATTAGCATTTTATCTTATTAAAAAAAAACAACATTTTTACGATATAAGTTATCGAACTGGAGCCACAAAAGTAGATAGTTGGATCGATATTGAAGGTGGCTTCGGAAACCTTTTTGCGAACGCTTCACTAAGAAAATTATTTCCAAATCAGCCGTATCATGTCGAAGGAGATTCTATCGATTTATCTCGTGGCGGACGGTTTATGGCGCATCATATTCTTGTGCCTAAAAGAGGAGTAGCAATTCATATAAACGCATTTAATTTTCCAGTTTGGGGGATGTTAGAAAAATGTGCTGTAAACTGGATGGCTGGAGTGCCTGCAATTGTAAAACCTGCAACCAATACTTCTTTTTTAACCGAGGCTGTTGTTCGTGAAATTATTGCATCTGGTATTTTACCCGAAGGTGCTTTACAGTTAATTTCTGGCTCAGCTAGAAGTATTTTAGACACCGTCGAATCTCAGGATGTTGTTACGTTTACAGGTTCTGCGACAACAGGAAGATTATTAAAAGCACATCCAAGAATTATACAAGAATCTGTTCCTTTTAATATGGAAGCAGACTCATTAAATGCTTCTGTTTTAGGTGAAGATGCTGTTCCGGGAACTCCCGAATTTGATATCTTTATTAAAGAAGTTCGAAAGGAAATGACCGTAAAATGCGGACAAAAATGTACAGCAATCCGACGTGCAATCGTACCAGAGAAACTAATAGAAGATGTGCAAATTGCTTTAGGTAATGCACTCGATAAAGTAACTATTGGTGATCCGAGACTTAAAGAGGTTAGAATGGGAGCATTGGTTAGTAAAGAGCAAGTTTCCGAAGTAAGAGAGCGTGTAATCGAAATTACTAAAACAGCCAAAATGGTGTATGGCAGTTTAGATGAAGTTACTACAGTTGGAGCTTCAGCAAAAGATGGCGCATTTCTAAAACCAATTTTATTGCGAGAAGATAATCCGTTTACCAATACTGCTGTTCATGATATAGAAGCATTCGGACCAGTAAGTACGTTAATGCCTTATAAAACATTAGATGAAGCTATTCATTTAGCACAAATGGGTAAAGGTTCTTTGGTGTCTTCAATAATAACAAACAACGATGCAATAGCGAAAGAATATACAATTGAAGCGGCAACACATCATGGTCGGATTTTAATATTAAATAGAGAAAACGCAAAAGAAAGTACAGGGCATGGTTCGCCATTACCAACTCTTGTACATGGTGGTCCAGGACGTGCTGGTGGAGGTGAAGAAATGGGTGGTATGCGTGGTGTAAAACATTATTTGCAGCGTTGTGCGATTCAAGGAACACCAACAACCTTAACAGAAATTACAGGAATTTATCAACCAAAAGGAGCGTATAAAGAAACCGAGAATCATCCTTTTTCTTATCATTGGGAAGATATCGAACCTGGAATGTCGCTTAAAACACATAAACGTACAATTACCGATGGTGATATCGTAAATTTTGCAAACCTTACTTGGGATCATTTTTATGCACACACCGATATTACTTCACTTGATGGAAGTATTTTTGAAAAACGCACAGCACATGGATATTTCATTCTTTCGGCAGCAGCAGGATTATTGGTGCTTCCAAATAAAGGACCAGTAGCTGCAAACTATGGCCTAGAAGAATGTCGTTTTTTACGCCCTGTGTATCATAACGATACAATTTATGTTAGACTCACTTGTAAGCAAAAAATAGATCGTGACCAAAGAGGTAAAGAGCTTCCTTGTGGTATTGTAAAATGGTATGTTGAGGTTTTTGATACTGAAGATGAATTGGTTGCTATTGCTACTATTTTAACAATGGTTCAGAAAAAGCAAACTGTTTTTACTGAAATCACTTCGGAAAGTCTTCAAACAATTTTAAATAAATTATCGGAAGACACAAAACCAAGTTGGGGAATATTAACACCTCAACACATGATTGAACATTTAGAATTGACTTATAGAATTGCTTCAGGAGAAATTCAAGATTTTGAAATTGCAACCCCAGAAAAGTATTTAGAAAAAGCACAAGAAGTACTTTATAATTATGACCCTATGGATCAAGGATATGATTTTCCTTTAATGAAAAAAGGCGAGTTAGAAGTTTTAAAACATGAGAATTTAGAAACAGCAAAAACTAAAATGCTTGAAGCTAGAGAAGAATATTTGTTATTCTTTAAAGAAAACCCAGATGTAAAACTTAAAAATGTTGTCTTTGGTGATTTAGATAAATTTGAATGGTTTTTGTTAGAACGTAAACACGTAAACCATCACTTTAAACAGTTTGGATTATTATAAATGAATAGTTAATAAGCTTTCAATCTTGAAAAGATGCCTTTTTCTTTGTTTCGTTTCTTTCGGACAAGCAAAAGAAATGAAAATAATAACTAATAAAATATGACACAACCCTACGTAACACAACAAATAGAAAACGGAATTGCAACAATCGAGTTTTTTCATCCAGCACATAATAGCTTGCCAGGCGATATATTAGCAAAACTAGTCGAGAATATTAATGAAGCTGGAGCAAATGATGAAGTGCTAGTAATTATTTTAAAAAGTGGTGGTACTCGCACTTTTTGTGCAGGAGCAAGTTTTAAAGAACTTATAAATATTAATGATTCTGAAACAGGAAAAGTATTCTTTTCTGGCTTTGCAAATGTTATTAATGCCATGCGAAAATGTCCAAAATTTATCATTGGACGTATTCAAGGAAAGACTGTTGGAGGAGGAGTAGGAATTGCTTCTGCAACCGATTACTGTATGGCAACTAAATTTGCTTCAATTAAGCTAAGTGAGCTCAATGTTGGTATCGGGCCATTTGTGGTAGGTCCTGCTGTAGAGCGTAAACTAGGATTAACAGGTATGTCACAAATTGCCATCGATGCAAATTCTTTTTATGATGCCGAATGGGCGCGACAAAAAGGCTTGTATGCGCAAGTATATGATTCTACCGAAGCATTAGATGGGGCAGTACAAGCATTTGCTGAAAATTTATGCAAATACAATCCCGATGCAATGCGTGAAATGAAAAAAGTGATGTGGAAAGGAACTGAAGATTGGGATGTTCTATTAACAGAAAGAGCAAAAATTAGTGGATGGTTGGTGTTGAGTGAATTTACTAAAGAAACATTGAAACGATTTAAATAAAATGTCATTCCGAGCGAAGTGACGGAATCTCATCAAAAGATTGCCACGTTGTTTCCCTACTCGCAAAGACAAACAAAAAACGAATAAATTAGAAATAAAATATGATATACAGTTTTAAAGGACATATACCCGTAATTCACGAAAGTAGTTTCGTGCATCCGCTTGCGGCAGTAACGGGTAATGTAATTATCGGTAAAGATTGTTATATCGGTCCGGGTGCTGCAATTCGTGGCGATTGGGGTGAAATTATTTTAGAAGATGGCGTGAACGTACAAGAAAATTGCACCGTTCACATGTTTCCCGGAAAGACTATTATTTTAAAAAAAGGAGCACATGTTGGTCATGGCGCCATTATACATGGTGCAAATTTAGGTAAGAATTGCCTTATCGGGATGAATAGTGTTATTATGGATGATGCTGAGATAGGTGAAGAATGTATAGTTGGAGCCATGTCGTTTGTTAAAGCTGAAACCAAATTTTCAAATAGGAAACTAATAGTTGGAAATCCGGCAAAAGCTATTAAAGATGTTTCAGATGAAATGATTGCATGGAAAACAGCTGGAACTAAATTATACCAGCAGTTACCTTCCGATTGTCACGAGAGTTTAAAAGAGGTAATGCCACTTAGAGAGCTTCCGAAGAACAGACCAAAACAAGAAGATTTCTATAAAACCTTTCAGAAAATAAAAAACAAAAGATAAATAATGTCCCTTTACAATTTCAAAATGCCAAAACTTGGCGAAAGCATTAAAGAAGCAGCCATTATTACATGGTTTAAAAACGTTGGCAACACCATCGAAGAAGATGAAATACTTCTCGATGTTGCTACCGATAAAGTTGATGCCGAAGTGCCTTCGCCAGTTTCTGGTACAATAGAAAAACTGTTGTTTAAGGCAAATGATGTTGTTCAAATAGGTGAAGTTATTGCTATCATAAAAACAGATGGTAAACTCTCAACTAAAAAGAAGAAAAGTGTCATTTCGAGCGCAGTGGATAAATCACATAAAGATTTAAAAGGAAAATCTAAGCTAAGCGGTTCATCATCATTTAGTGTTTCGAATTCAAATATATTTTTCTCGCCATTAATAATACGTATTGCAAAACAAAATCATATAAGTTTTGAAGAACTAGCTCGTATTCCTGCAACGGGCGATGCTAATCGCTTGCGTAAAAGCGATATCATGAATTATATTGCTGAAGGTCGCCCCTATAAGTTTGCACAACCTTTACAAAACAAAGGGTTTGCTGTTCCAAACCTTAAGTTTGATAAGGGAACAGGTAAAATTATTGAAATGGATCGCATGCGGCAAATGATTGCCGATCACATGGTTTTTAGTAAACATACTTCACCACATGTAACAGCTTATGTCGAGGCCGATTTAACCGAAATGGTGCAATGGAGAAATAAAACTAAAATTCCTTTTCAAAAAACACACAAACAAAAATTAACCTTCACACCATTATTTATTGAAGCAGTAGCAAATGCTATAAAAGATTTTCCGTTAATTAATTCATCTTTAGACGGAAAAAACATTATTGTAAAACCAGATATTAATATCGGAATGGCAGCAGCTTTACCTAATGGAAATTTAATTGTTCCTGTTGTTAAAAATGCCGATAAAAAAAACCTAGTCGAACTGGCTTCTGAAATAAATACACTTTCAGAAAAAGCTAGAAATAATAAACTAAAAGTTGACGATACTAGTGGAAGTACCTTCACTATTTCGAACGTTGGTACCTTTGGTTCGGTTATGGGAACACCTATTATAAATCAGCCTGAAGCTGCAATCTTGGCTACTGGAATCATTAAAAAACGAGCAGAAGTTATAGAACGTGAAGCAGGTGATACCATCGAAATTCGACATATGATGTACTTGTCGTTATCATTTGACCATCGAATAGTCGACGGGTTTTTAGCGGGTTCTTTTCTACGTAGAATTGCCGATTACATGGAACAGTTTGATGTATACAGAAAAATATAGTACTCTAGAAAGGAATTAAAAAATTTAATTCACTTCCCTTTTAATGGAAAGTACAAGAAGGGCGGAAGGGTAAATATTATTTAAAAAATGAATAAAAAAATAAATAAAGAAACACTAAAAAAAGGCTTTATAAACTTGTGTACAGCAAAGGCAATTACCGAGTTGTATGAAGAAAATTTTAAAGTAGTTTCTAAATATGTACATGCTACTTCTCGCGGACATGAAGTAATTCAAATTGCATTAGGAATGCAATTGCTGCCACAAGATTATGCTTTTCCGTATTATCGAGACGATTCGATGTTGTTAGCTATTGGTATGCAGCCATACGATTTAATGCTTCAAGTATTGGCAAAGAAAGATGATCCCTTTTCTGGCGGACGAACCTATTATTGCCACCCTAGTTTACGTGAAGATGATAAACCAAAAATTCCACATCAAAGTTCTGCAACAGGAATGCAAACTATTCCTGCAACTGGAGTTGCTATGGGAATGCAATATAAAGAATTAGAAAAGTTGTCTAAATGGTCGCTGAGCGGAGTCGAAGCGCCCTTCGTAGTTTGCTCGCTTGGGGACGCTTCAGTTACCGAAGGCGAAATCGCCGAAGCTTTTCAAATGGCTGCTCTAAAACAACTTCCTATTTTGTATTTAGTGCAAGATAATGGTTGGGATATTTCAGCAAATGCTGCAGAAACTCGGGCGCAAGATGCCTATGAATACGCTCAAGGATTTCATGGTTTAGAAGCAGTTTCAATAGATGGAACCGATTTTGAAGAATCGTATTTAACGCTTCAGAAAATAATTAAAACCATTCGAACAGAAAGACGTCCTTTTTTGGTACATGCTAAGGTTCCGTTATTAAACCATCATACTTCTGGAGTTCGTATGGAATGGTATCGAGATGATTTAGATGAAGCTCGTAGTCGTGATCCTTATCCTAAGATGAAACAGTTGTTGATAGAGAATGATTTTTCAGAAGAAACCCTTCTTCAACTAGAAAATGCTGCAAAAGAAAAAGTAAAAAAAGATTTTATAAAAGCACAAAAAGCCGAAGATCCAAAACCAGAAGATTTATTTACACATGATTTTGCGCCAACACCAATAACTGAAGAAGCAGGAGAGCGGTCACCAAAAGGAGCCGAGAAAGTAGTAATGGTCGATTGTGCCTTATTTGCAATCGAAGAATTAATGCGAAAACATAAAGAATGCTTGCTTTATGGTCAAGATGTTGGTGGAAGACTTGGAGGTGTTTTTCGCGAAGCAGCAACCTTAGCTCAAAAATTTGGCGATAATCGCGTGTTTAACACACCCATTCAAGAAGCCTTTATTGTTGGAAGCACTGTAGGGATGAGTGCCGTTGGTTTAAAACCTATTGTTGAGGTTCAGTTTGCCGATTATATTTGGCCAGGATTAAACCAACTATTTACTGAGGTTAGTAGAAGTTGTTATTTGTCTAATGGGAAATGGCCTGTATCAATGGTACTTCGTGTACCAATTGGAGCTTATGGAAGTGGCGGCCCTTATCACTCTTCTTCGGTAGAAAGTGTTGTAACAAATATTCGTGGATTGAAAATTGCGTATCCTAGCAATGGAGCCGATTTAAAAGGGTTGTTGAAAGCAGCTTATTACGACCCAAATCCTGTTGTTATTTTCGAGCATAAAGGATTGTATTGGTCTAAGGTTTCAGGAACACAAGGAGCAACTTCGATTGAACCTGCAGAAGACTATATTTTACCCTTCGGAAAGGCTTGGATTTTACAAGAAATTTGGAAGCAAGAAGAAGATGAGACGCTATCTATTATTACTTACGGAATGGGTGTTCATTGGGCAATGAATGCATCTTCTGAATTAGGTTTAGAAGACAAAATTGAAGTTGTTGATTTGCGAACGCTACATCCATTAGATTACGACACAGTTTTTAAAAGTGTAAAGAAATGCGGAAAGTGTTTAGTTGTTACCGAAGAACCTTCAGAAAATAGTTTTTCAAGAGCACTACAAGGAAGGATTCAAGAAGCATGTTTTAAAGAATTAGATGCGCCAGTAATGGTAATTGGCAGTGAAAATATGCCAGCCATACCTTTAAATTCGATTCTTGAACAAACGATGATTCCTTCTACTGAAAAGGTAAAAGCTAAAATTGAAACTCTTCTAGACTATTAATTATTTTACGTAATTTGTAAAATAAATTAAGCTATTACATGTTATTTCGCGTTTGTGTTTTTTTATTTTTCATTCAAATTTCACTAGCACAGGAATTGGTAACTCCTCTATTAGATAGCTTATCAGTAGTTAATAGTGAAAGTGAAAAATCTAGAATTAGCCTAAAAATTGCTTCAGGATTAACAAATACCAATTGGAAACGAGCACAATATTATTTAGATATAGCAGAAGAAGCTGCTTTGAGCTCAAATTCCTCAAAAGTTCTAGCTGATTATTATATTGGAATTGCTGGAATATACGAGGAAAAAGATGCGTTAGATGTGGCTTTAGATTTTTATCTAAAAGCCTATGATTTCTATAAATACAAAGATTTTATTGAGAAGTATAGTTTAGAAAATAATCTTGCCATTGTTTATGCCCGAGTGAATAACAAAGAAGTTGCTTTAGTTTTTTTTAGAAGAAATCTTAATTACCAAAAAATAAAAAAAGACACCTTATCTATTGCCAAATCGCTTAATAATATTGGTAACCTTTATCTTGAAACTCAAGTTGATTCTTCAATTGTATATTATAAGAAAGCATTAGCTTATGCTGAAACACTTAAGAATAATAACCTTTATTTTTATTTGTATACTAACTTAGGACGAGCAAATAGAATTGAAGGTAACAATGAAGAGTCTAAATATTTTTTTAACAAAACGATTTATATAATAGATGAAGATATAAGTTTTAGGACTAGAGCATGGAATTTTAATGAATATTCACAATTTTATTTAAATAGTGAGAAACCAGACTCGAGTATTTATTATGCGAAAAAAGCGTATGATATTTTAAATAGTGTTGCACCCTATAGTTTGGAGAGTTTAAAATCGGTTGAATTGTTATATTCTTCTTATAGGATGAATAATGAATTTGAAAAAGCAACTGAATATTTTGATTCATTTAATAGAATTAGGGACACAATAAATATTGAAGAGAAAAAGGTAAATGTTGAAAAAATATTGATTGAGGAAGAATACAAATCGAAAGAAAAAATTCGAGTTTTAAAGGAGGGAAAAAGAGTTTTTAAATATTATATCTTTGGGTTAAGTTTATTTGTGTTGCTTTTAATTTTAACAATGTTGCTGTTTAAAAATAAAGCTAAATTGAAAAGTGCTCAATTAGAAAAAGAGCTAATGTTAGCTAAACGGAAGGAATTAAAAGCTAGTTTGGAAATAAAAAACAATGAACTTATAGGAAAAGCAATGACTGAAATTCATCGAACAGAAATTATAGATGAAATTTTGTTAGAGCTTAAAACTGTTAAGCGAAGAGCAGTAAAAAAAGAAACGCAACAAGCTATTGATTATATCGTAAAACGATTAGAAAAAGATACCAATAGTGATATTTGGCGAGAGTTTGAAGTTAGATTTGAGCAAGTTCACGAATCATTTTACAAAAACCTATTATTAAGGCATCCCTCTTTAACTTCTAAGGACAAACGATTGTGTGCATTATTGAAATTAGATTTAACTTCTAAAGAGATTGCACAAATTACTGGGCAATATTTTAAAACTGTAGAAAATGCTCGCACACGACTTAGAAAAAAACTAGAAATCACCAACTCTAAAACAGATTTATCTACTTATTTATCTAGTTTTAATTAATTATTTAAATTCATTTTGAATTAATTTATTTTTTAACCTTATCATAAAATGCACAAAAACAACAAGTTATGATTTTATGAGTGTTAATTCAATGTGTTAAATTTCCAGGTGAGTGATTTTGAAAGGGGCATAAATTTCACTTCATAGTTTTCTTCCTATATTTTTGTGCTGTATTTAATACGAATATATTTTTAGGCATCTTAATGAAAAACAATAAAGTACAAGTAAAGGATTTATTGAATAAAATTCAGAAAAACAACAATGTAAAAAAAAGTGCATTAAAAAAAATTATTAATGCTCTGGATAACAACAAAAACCAAATTAAAAGAAATGAAAACATTTAGAATTACTTTTTTAATAATTTTTGCAGCCTTAGTATCATTTACTTCAAATGCACAATGGACAATAGACACTGATGTTAACACACTAGTTGTTGATTCTGAAGGACAAGACATGCAAGCTATTAGTACTTCAGACGGAAAAACATATATTGTTTTTTGGGAAGTTGTTGCACCACCAGCAAACTACGAATTAAGATTGCAAATTCTAGATGTAGATGGCTCTCAATTACTTGGTAGTAATGGAACACTTATAAGTAATACTATTCCTATGAGCACATTTACAGTTACATGGGATATTGTTGTAGATTCTTTAGATAATCTTTATCTAGGTGTAACTGGAACTGGTGGTGGAGATCCTGTTTTTATTTTTAAATTAGATTCTTTAGGAAATAATCTTTGGAGCTCAGATGGTATTAATATTGGTTCTGGGTTTGTGCCAACACTTTTACCACTGTCGAGTGGCGAACTACTTGCTTCTTGGTTCGGAAGTAGTGGTGCAGTTATGCAAAAATATGATATGGATGGAAATGCAATTTGGGGAGCTAACCAGTCAATTGAAAATGGAGGCGGATTTACATCACCAGCAAATTTTTTCGAAATTTCTAGTGGAAATTATATTGCTGTTTTTCATGGACTGCTTTCAGGAGTGAGCTCAAATTTATATGCGCAGCGGTATAATGAATTGGGTGACCCGCAATGGACAGATGCAATTCAAATTTCAAATAAAGTAACACGTTTTAATAACTTTTATTTTGGAACACAGGATGGAGATAATGTTTATTTTAGCTATTTTGGTGCTACTGCATCAAGATTCGATTCTTATCTACAAAGAATAAATCCTGATGGCACAATACCATGGGGGTTAAATGGAGTTGATTTCGATATAAGAGAGACAGATTTTGAAACGGAAACAAGAGTCGCTTTTGAATCAGATTCACAATATGTTTGGTCACTATGTACATATACAAATCCTGCTCAATCTGAAAAAGGAGAATACGTTCAAAAATTTGATAAAATAACTGGAGAAAGACAATTTTCAGATAATGCAAAAGTAGTTTATCCTATAAGTAGCGACGACAATATTCATACAAGTAATTTTTACTTAATAAATGATCAACCTTTATTTTTACTGCAGAGCGGTTTAGATACTGGCGTGTCGCCTATAACTTTAAATGCAGTTTATCTTGATGAAAATGGTGATTTTGCATGGACTGAAGAAACAAGACCGATGGCAACGTATTCGGCAAGTAAAGGAAGAATACAGTTTACGGCTTCAGTTAATGGACAAAATGTTGCAGTTTTTATTGAAGATAAGGGAGTAGGAGAAAGAATATATGCACAAAACTTTTTTGATGAAACTCTATCTGTTGAAGGTTTAAATATTGGTAACTCAATCTTTTTTGTTAACCCAATATCTGAAAATTGGATTGTTAGTAGTAAAAGTATTATAAAATTATTTTCAATTTATAATTTACTTGGACAAACTATTTTTGAGGGTGAAAATAATTCTACTGAGATTATTATAAATACAATAAATTGGAAATCTGGAGTTTATATTATTAAAATTGCATTTGAAGAAGGAGTAATCACAAAACAAATTATTAAAAAATAATCTTTAAAAAAAGCCTGTCTAAAAATAGACAGGCTTTTTAAAATAACAATATTTAGTATCGTTTATTTTTTAATAATTTTAATTACTTGAGCATTATCACCAGATTTAACATTTGCTAAATAATTACCTGTTGGTAATTGTGAAACATTTAAACTCATAGTATTAAGTTCTCCACTTTGCTCTAAAACTTTACGACCTTGCATGTCGAAAACAGTTACATTATTAATAGCATCTTTTGCATTAATAGTAATAAAATCTACAGCAGGATTAGGGAAGAAGTTTAAGCCTTCAACAGCAAAATCTTCAACACCTAAAGAGGGATCGTAAATTAGTAAATCGTATTCTGAGTTTTCAGGTAAAGCCGAAAAATCTTGTGTAAAAATAGCCCAATTTGTCCCAGTATACCATACCCCTAATTCGGCATCAACAATTACATTTGCAGATTCACTTTGTGTACCCCAATTATGTAGAAACACAAATACCGCATCTGGATCACCGTTTAATAAAGCGTGATCAATTTCAGTATAATTACCAACAATATTTGCTACAGTAGCTACATGTGTATAGTTTTGTACGTTTTCACCTTCGATAGTAACAAAGAAAGCTGTATCTAATGGTAATTCTGAAATATCTTCTGTAAAAATAATCCATTGGTTTAAGGTTGAACTATCATACCAAACGGAGTATCTTTTATCATTTCTTAATGAATTAGGATTGAAGTATGTAGTAATGGCAATGTTTGCATCAGGGTTCCCATTAAGTGGTGCAAAATCAAGAACAGTATATGCATTTGAAGATCCAACACTAGCAGCATCTGCAATATGTAAAAAGGTATTGTCTCCTTCATCGATATAAACATTATACGAAGAACCTTCAATCATGTCGCTATCATTTTCATGATAAATACCCCAATTGGCACCATCCCAAAATACCCCAATTGCATTGTCATTGTAAATTCCTGCAGATCCAGGTGGATTCCAGTTATGCGATACAATAAGTTGGGCTGCAGGATTTCCATTAAGATCTGGATGATCTAAAACTGTTAAATCTCCTGAAATAGTTGCCGCTGTAGCTGTATGTACATACAGTGGGTTCTGTGCTAAAGCTACTGAAAAGCATAGCACTAATAAAAAAGTAAAAAAAGATTTCATAATCTATTGTTTTTGTATTAGTTATGTTAAATATAGTAATTATTCTGTAAAAATAGAATTAAAGACATTAATACTCAACAGGTTAAAGGTTGAAATAATATAGGATTTCCCCTTTGTTAAATAAGTGTATTCCCTAATTTGAAGTAAAACTAAAACCTTTGAAAAAGATTTCTTGGTGCTATTGTAACAAATGCTATAACTTATGTAACATTTGTCTCAATGTTCTTTAATTAGTCATTGATTTTTTATGAAGAAATAGTAGTAAGTATAAAAAAAGCCCTTAGTTAAGGGCTTTAAAATTTATTGATTTTCCATTCCGGGAGGGTATTTAGCAAGAATCTCTCGAACTATTTCTTTAATTCGTTCTTCTTTTTTTTCAATACTTCTAGTATTTAGCGAAGCAGTTCCTAATCCTTGCCAAACTAAACTATTTGTTTTGGCATCAATGAGGTCAATGTACAGTGTTCCTTCAGTAGTTGTTGAAACGGTATTGCCATAATAAGATCCATACCAATACGGCCTCCAACCCCAGCCATAACCAAAACTATTATTATAAACATCTACACGATCACGTTCTTTTGTGAAAATACTAATTAAAAGATCCGGGCTTTCAGATTTAATCATGCTTTTAGCAGTTAATTCTGATTCAATGGCTCGAAGAATTCTTTTCTTGTCAAGATCTGAAACTTTTGCTTTGTCAATCCCAGGTTTAAAAAAAGCAAAAGAATGATACTCATTAAAGTTAGCTTCCTTATCATAATCGGCAGCAACACGAACAGTTGAACAAGAAGATACTACTATTGCAAGTAGTAAAACGGGTAAAAATTTGATGATTTTCATGGCCTTACATTTTGTTTAATAAATCGTTTTCAACAAAATTTGGAAGGGTAACTTCTAACAATGGATTTTTTTTCATAGCTCTTTTTATTGCGAAAATTGCTTCCTCATTTCTAGCCCAACTTCGTCTTGCAATTCCGTTGTTTACATCCCAGTAAAGCATTGATTGTAAACGTAGTTCAGCTTCGTTACTACCATCAAGAACCATACCAAATCCGCCATTAATTACCTCTCCCCATCCAACACCCCCACCATTGTGAATGCTCACCCAGGTAGCACCCCTAAAGCTATCTCCAATCACATTTTGTATGGCCATATCGGCTGTAAAACGGCTGCCATCATAAATATTTGAAGTCTCTCGATATGGTGAATCGGTACCCGAAACATCGTGATGGTCTCTACCTAAAATTACTGTACTTATTTTCCCATCGGAAATGGCTTTGTTAAAAGCACTTGCAATTGCAATACGGCCTTCTGCATCGGCATATAAAATTCTTGCTTGCGAGCCAACCACTAATTTATTTTCTTGTGCGCCTTTAATCCATTTAATATTATCGGACATTTGTTGTTTTATTTCTGAAGGAGAAGTCTTCATCATTTCTTCTAAAACTTCTGAAGCTATTTGATCTGTTATAGCTAAGTCTTCTTGTTTTCCTGAAGCACAAACCCAGCGAAATGGACCGAAACCATAATCGAAACACATAGGCCCCATAATATCTTGCACATAACTTGGGTATCTAAAATCGATGCCGTTTTCAGCAAAAATATCGGCACCAGCACGAGATGCTTCCAATAGGAAAGCGTTTCCGTAGTCGAAAAAATAAGTACCTTTTGCTGTGTGTTTGTTTATTGTTTCAACATGACGTCGTAAACTTTTTTGCACTTCATCTTTAAATCGTTTAGGATTATTTGCCATCATTTCATTGGCATCTTCGTACGAAATCCCAACAGGATAATAACCTCCTGCCCATGGATTATGAAGTGAAGTTTGATCACTTCCTAAATCGATATGTATATTTTCTTTATCAAAGCTTTCCCAAACTTCAACGATGTTTCCGTCGTAAGCTATCGAAACTGTTTCTTTTTTATCTTTTGCTTCCCGAACACGTGTAGCCAATTCGTTTAAATCTGAAAAAACTTCGTCTACCCAACCTTGTGAATGTCTTGTATGAATTACTTTCGAATTAACCTCGGCACAAACCGTAATACAGCCTGCAATATTTCCAGCTTTTGGTTGTGCACCACTCATTCCGCCCAAACCTGAAGTTACGAACAATCCTCCTTCTGGCGATTTTTTTATTTTTCTGAAACCGTTTAGTACCGTTATTGTTGTTCCGTGTACAATGCCTTGCGGACCAATATACATATAACTTCCAGCTGTCATTTGTCCATATTGCGTAACGCCTAGTGCATTAAACTTTTCCCAATCATCTTGTTTCGAATAGTTGGGAATCATCATTCCATTCGTTACAACAACTCGAGGAGCATTTTTATGAGAAGGAAACAAGCCTTGTGGATGACCAGAATTAATAATTAACGTTTGCTCATTTGTCATTTGAGAAAGGTATTTCATCACCAAAAGATATTGTGCCCAATTCTGAAAAACAGCCCCATTACCGCCATATGTAATAAGCTCGTGAGGATGTTGTGCAACAGCATAATCTAGGTTATTTTGGATCATGAGCATGATGGCTTTTGCCTGTTCGCAATTACCTGGATACTCACTAATTGGCCGTGCATATATTTTGTAAACAGGGCGAAAACGATACATGTAAATTCGACCATATAGCTCGAGTTCTTCTTTAAATTCAGGAAGAAGTGTCTTGTGATGTTTGGCTTTAAAATAGCGCAATGCATTTTGAAGCGCTAGTTTTTTTTCTTCGGAAGAAAGAATGCTTTTACGTTTTGGAGCGTGGTTAATAGAAGGATCGTAGGGTTTTATAGTAGGAAGTTCTGAAGGGATTCCTTGTTGTAGTTCTTGTTTAAATGTCATATTAATATTTTCTAAAAATACTGAAGCATTAAGCTTTTTTATTTTGGGTATTGGTTTTTGAATTAAATTCATACGGACAATGCCTACAATTACTTTCGCAGCAATAACCACGTTTTAGGTGATACTGCTTTGTAAAACATTTATATCCTTCTGGTGTCATGTAATAATCACCTTCTTCAAGTTCGACTTTTTTCTTAAAAAATGTCATATTACAAAAGTACCAATTTATTATCTTGTACAAATGTTTGTTGTAGTAAATCGTTTTTTATTCAGAAATAATTATTCTTTCGGACTGGCGCTCGAACGGACAAATAATCATCTAATTTTCATTAATTAATTGTGAAGATCGGTTTGTTTTATTTGGTGCCCATTGTAAAACTTTAGCTTTTAATAACCTGTCTCTTTCAGCTAATTGAATACTATCGTTAGGTTTTTTAGCCCATCTAATTACTTTATTATCTAGCAGCCTTTTAAGTTCTTCATTATTAGATTGAACAGTTTTATTATTCGTGCTAGTATTTTTATTTGTTGTAACCCTTTGCACAGTATTTTCGACTTTATGATACGTTGTAACAGTATTAATTTTTGTGGATTTATTATACGAAGCGCTCTTTACTTTATTGCT
>Ga0256847_1000425_pt1 | contig 27197 bp, 23 predicted proteins | sample TeddybearmetaG_FD_189099 | JGI IMG/M metagenome (GOLD analysis project Ga0256847, IMG submission 189099) | Hydrothermal vent microbial communities from East Pacific Rise, Pacific Ocean - Teddybear | ecosystem: Environmental > Aquatic > Marine > Hydrothermal vents | place: Pacific Ocean: East... | reverse complement strand
ACTCACTAAAAATGAAATGAACAAACTTGAGCAGCGTTTTGTACGCTTAACTGGTTTAGAAAAGTGGTTTATCAAAATACCCATAAAAACCTAAAAATGCTTGTTTATTTCTATGGGGCAGCCTTATTAAGAGAAAGTTTTAAATTCAGTAAAGAAAAATATACTTATGAAATTGAAGCAGTTGTTATTTTAGCAGACCATTTTCATTTAATCATTCGTCCTGATATTGCATTACATTATCCTAAAATTATCAGCATCATAAAACAATATTTTTCAAAACATTGTGACATAAAATATTATCAACACTTAACACAATCAAAAAGCCGCATAAAAGCGGGTTATAAACCAATATGGCAAAAGAAATATTATGAACATACAATTAGAGATAGAGAAGATTATAATATTCGATTAAATTATATTCATTATAACCCCGTCAAACATGGTTATGTTCAACAAGCCAAAGATTGGCAATATTCTTCATTTCATAAATATGTTAAAAATGGATATTATGATAATAATTGGGGAATGAGTGAAAAAGAGATTGATTTTGAATAAATAAATTATATATACGATTATCGTTATATATACCATTACCGTAGGGTCGGTGGAGCGTCAGCGGAACCGACCATCGAGCGGAATCTGGTCGGTTCCGCTAGCGCTCCACCGACCCTACCAAAATACATACAAAAATAAATAGGAAAAAACAATGACCGCTGTAGATAATGCCGTTGCGGAAGGCGGTGCTTATGAAGTCATTCGTAAGCGTTTAATCAGCCAAGGCAAACAACTCGAAGCTGAAACTCAAAGTCTTAACCAAAATCGCCTCACCGAATTTGGTAGTTCAGATATGAAACTACAGGCTCGAGTCCGCGCCAGAACAGAAAATAATTGTATTGCTCGAGATATTGTTCAAGTTGGGGATGTTTTACTCTTTGGTTATAATGTTTTTATTGGGCTAAAAAGAGAAACTAAAATTGCGGATGTTTTTGAACTCTTTAAACTCAATCAAAATAAAGCGGAATATAGTCTAGAACAAGCTCCCATTGAAGGTTCTTTTTTAGCCGAACCACGGTTTATTAATGATTTTGATGAATTATATCGTTATTATAAAGATACCAAGCTGATTCAATTAAGCCAACGTAATGGTAAGCTCTTAATTGCGTTTCAAATTGGCGAGCGCATGACGGATATTCGAGTTTTTAGGTGGTCTGTGCCAGTTAATGGGGGTAAGCCTGAATATATTGATAATCGCGGAGAACGCGATATTCAACTGCCTCCCGCCTATGATTTTGAATGGATTGAAACAACCCGCGAAGATGCTGTACATGGACGCCATCCGCATATTAATATTTTAGATCACGTTTTTGTTGAAACCATTAATGGCGATTTAACCATTAAAATAGAAAATAACACCGAAAATGGACAAGGAATTTATAGTGAGCTTGTTGAGGATAAAACTCAATCACTGGATGATGCGGAAATTGCTTATGCCAAAATCGCCGATTTAATTTTATTAAAAATAAAACCTTATCGAGAACAACAAAGCCGTTGTTTTATTTTTAATACGCTCACTGAAAGTGTATTAAGAGTCGATTCAATGGGTGAATCTTGTATGCAATTACCCGAAGATCACGGGCTTATTTTTCCGAGTGGATTATATTTACAAACAGGCGAATATAAGACCTTTGATACGGGCATTGCAGATTTAAAATTTAAACGTTTAATTCGCAGCCCCAATGGCGAAGATGTACTTTATATTTTTTATCAAGAAGCGGCGGGATTTATTGCCTTATTTTCTTATAATCTAATTAGTAAAGAATTACAAAATCCATTATATAGTCATGGCTATGCGCAATATGATAATGGCACCTTGGTTGTTTTTACTGCCGAAGATGAACCGACTCGCATTCATCCCATGCAAATTTGGCAAACACCCTATTTTAGCCAAGAATTTGCCAGTAAAACCCCTGTTAAACAAAGTTTTCTAGGTAAAATTGGCAATGCCGAATTAGTCCGAGGTATTTCCGAACTTTATAGCGTACATCGGGCGATTCAAAATAAAAGCGTTTCTTTACGTCTTTATGAGAATTTAGAAAAAAGCTGTAAAAAATGTTTTGATAGTTATTACTGGTTAAATGACCCAGAAACACAAAGCCTTGCCGCCCTTTTAAAAGAAATTGCCAATACTGCTGAATTAGTTATTGATGAATTTGAAAAAGTCCAAAGTATTCGCCAACAATCTGCTAAAACAATGGCTAGTGCCGAAGCCGATCAAAAAACGCTTTTACAAAGTATTCAACCCGATCATTGGCAAACTACGGATGAATTTATTGAAGCTTTAACACAATGTCGCCAACAACGTGGGCATTTACTAAGTATTCAATCATTGCGCTATATTGATGTCACCCGCATTAATGAATTAAGTGAGGAATTACAACAAACTGAAACAGATTTAAGCGAAAAAACGGTTTATTTTTTAACCAGCCCCGAAGCACTTGAACCTTACTTAGCTAAAATAGAGGAAACCGCCAATGAAATTATTAAAGCGGAAACTTTAACCACCATTCAACCTTTAATCGAAAATTTAGTAAAAACCGCCTCAGGATTAGATTTATTATCGGAACTCATGGCAACTTTAAAAATTGAAGATGCCAATATTCGGATTCAAATTATTGATCAAATTTCTGAAATTTACGCCAAACTCAATCAAACCAAAGCCCGCGCTGAAATAAAACAAAAAGAATTAGGACAAAGTGAAAATAAAGCCCAATTTAGCGCCCAATTTAAATTATTCTCCCAAAGTTTAACCAATGCTTTAGCTTTATCCAGCACACCTGATCTTTGTGATGAACAATTATCCCGCCTATTAGTGCAATTAGAAGAATTAGAAAGCCAATTTAGTGATAATGAATCGTTTTTAGCTGATATTTTAGAAAAACGCGAAGAAACCTATGAATCTTTTGAATCCCATAAACAACAATTATTAGATGCCCAACAACGTAAAGCTCAATCTATTAGTGAAGCCGCCGCACGGATATTAAATAGCATTGAAAAACGGGCTTTAAAATTTACCGAAGCCGATCCTTTAAATACTTACTTTGCTTCAGATGCCTTAGTTTTAAAAATTAATGATTTAGTTCAACAACTCGAAAATTTAAAAAGTTCGGTTAAAGTAGATGAAATCAATGCTCGTTTTAAATCTATTAAAGAACAAGCCATTCGTAGTTTACGTGATAAAAGTGATTTATTTGAAGCAGATGGCGCGGTTATTAAATTAGGACCTCGGCATAAATTTAGTGTTAATACTCAAGCTTTAGATCTGACCATTATCCCCCGTGATGGCGTATTACAAAGTCATTTAACAGGTACCGACTTTTTTCAACCCTTAAGTAATCCTCAATTACAAGATTTAGGGGATTATTGGCAAATGAATTTAGAATCTGAAACGCCCAATTTATATCGTGGCGAATTTTTAGCCGTTTTAGTTTTAGAAACCATTGATTTAAAAACACTTAAAGAAGCCTTAATTGATGATAAAAAATTCACTAAACTAATTCGTGATTTTGCCGCTCCTCGTTATAAAGAAGGTTATCAAAAAGGCATTCATGATTATGATGCGTGTCAAATTTTAAAACAATTGATTCCCGCTCTTGATAAAGCGGATTTATTAAAATTTGATCCAACCAGTCGAGCTTTAGCTCAAATCTTTTGGGCTAATTTAGAAAATCCAAATAAAAATTGGATTGCGGCGGCACAATCTGCCCAACAAATGCAACAACACTTTGCTAAACGTAGTGCTTTAGATTTATTAATTAGTGAAATTAAAAGTCATTTTAATAATAATTTGGCATTTCCCGCCTCTGCAACTCAAATTCATCAAGCAGCCACTTATTTAGCATTGGAACTGGGGCGTGATCAAATTGAATTTATTGTCAGTAAATACGCCCAACAATTAGTTGAAGAATTAAAACACCAGTTAGATGAAAAAAGTTGGCAAAGTTATCAACAAGCACTTAAAGAAATGCAAGGTTCGGCGGAAAAATGCTGGGCTTTAAGTCAAGCTTGGTTAGAAGCCGTCATTGATAAAGCAGAATTACAACATTATATCCCCGAAGCCATAGCCATTTTAAATGCCGAACAACGTCTTAAACGCCGTTATACAGACATTGATTTAGAATTAACCATTGCGGAGTTATTAGGCGATCACCGTAAAATAGAACAAGGTCAATTAACTTTTACTTTAGATTGTTTTATGCAAGCTTATGCCCATCATCAACAACAAGTCATTCCCGCCTATCGGGATTATTTACACCTCCGCCAACAAGCCATTGAAGATGAAAAATCCCAATTACGTTTAACCGAATTTGTAGCCCGTCCACTCAGTTCTTTTGTGCGCAATCAATTGATTAACAATCATTATTTACCTTTAATTGGTGATAATTTAGCCAAACAAATGGGCACTTTAGGCGAGCAAAAAAGAACCGATTTAATGGGATTATTAATTATGATCTCGCCACCTGGTTATGGTAAAACCACTTTAATGGAATATGTGGCAAGTCGCTTAGGTTTGATTTTTATGAAAATAAATTGTCCTTCTTTAGGGCATGATATTACCTCTTTAGATGGCGAACAGGCGGGAAATTCAACCGCTCAACAAGAATTAGAAAAGATTAATTTAGCCTTTGAAATGGGTAATAATGTGATGTTATATTTAGATGATATTCAGCATACCCATCCCGAATTTTTACAAAAATTTATCTCATTGTGTGATGGCACAAGGCGGGTTGAAGGAGTTTGGAAAGGTCAAAATAAAACCTATGATATGCGGGGTAAAAAATTCTGTATTATTATGGCGGGAAATCCTTATACCGAATCAGGAACCACTTTTAAAATTCCTGATATGTTAGCCAATCGAGCAGATATTTATAATCTCGGAGATATTTTAGGTGATAGTGAAGATGCCTTTAAATTGTCTTATATTGAAAATGCCTTAACTTCTAATTCTATATTAGCGCCTTTGGCTTTACGTGGTATGGAGGATGTTTATAAGTTGATTAAAATGGCACAAGGCGCCCAAATTGCCAGTACTGATTTAGAGCATAGTTATAGTGGTGCAGAACTGAATGAAATTTTAGCCGTTTTTAAAAACATGTTTATTATTCGAGATGTCATTTTAAAAGTGAATCAAAATTATATTTATTCTGCGGCTCAAGATGATCGTTATCGTACCGAACCTGCTTTTAAACTCCAAGGCAGTTATCGCAATATGAATAAAATGACGGAAAAAATATCTGCCGTTATTAATAAAACTGAATTACAACAACTAATTGCCGATCATTATATTGGAGAAGCTCAATTATTGACCACAGGTGCCGAAGCCAATTTATTAAAGCTGGCTGAATTACGTGATACTCTGAGCGAATCAGAACAACGCCGCTGGACTGAAATTAAAACTGAGTTTCAACGTCAACAATCCTTAGGTGGGGATGATCGAAGTGGTACTGAACGAATTGCCTTACAATTAACTGATCTGGTGCAAGGTCTACAACAACTAGTGGCATTAAATCAGGCAGAAGCAAATGATAATAATCAAAACTTAATGGAAATGAAAAAAGTCAGTGCCGCGATTAGAAAATTAGCCAAAGTCACTTTAGAGCAACAACAACAAATTGAAGTGATTAACCAACCTGTTCCTGGAATGGATAAAGTGCTTGCTGTTTTGGCAAATACAATGGAACAAAGTATTTTTCCTTTAGTACGAAGTATGGAAAAGAAATTAGATATTGATTTGGGGACGCAACATCGAATGCAGAAAATATCCGAGCAGTTACGTCAATTATCGGGAGAGATGGATCAAACTTTAACGATTTGTAAGAGATGGCCTGAGTAAATTTTAATCTTTTGGTGAACAAATCAACTCCGCCGATGCTACTACTTTGTTATCAACTTTAGCAACGCCCGAAAACTTCCAAAATCCTCGTCTCTGGCTATTGAGTTTTACTTCCAATATTAATTGATCACCTGGTATGACAGGTTGTTTAAAACGGGCTTTGTCAATAGCCACTAAATAATAAAGACTGTCCACGGTTTCAGGGGCGGTTTCCATTGCTAATAATCCCGCCGCTTGTGCCATCGCTTCAAGTACTAAAACACCAGGCATAACGGGCATTTCAGGAAAGTGCCCTTGAAAAAAAGGTTCATTAATGGTGATATTTTTTTGAGCAACAATCGTTTCACCTACTTGATATTCTAAAACCCGATCAATCAATAAAAATGGATAGCGGTGCGCTAATAATTGCCTTATTCTTTGTATATCCATTGTATTCATCATTATTTCTCTATTTTTTGGTTTTTTTCTAAAACACAAAGCCGTTTATACATGTCATCTAGTTTTCTAAAACGGGCATTGGATTTACGCCATTCCTTATTTTCCATCACGCCAATATTACCAGAATAAACACCTTGTTTTTTTAGTGAACGGGTTACAGGCGTCATTCCTGTTACATAAACATTATCACCAATTTCAATATGTCCAGTAATACCCACAATTCCTGCAAAAGTACAGTTTTTACCCACTTTAGTGGAGCCAGCAATGGCAACACAAGCCGCAAAGGCACAATTTTCACCAATTTCAACGTTATGAGCTAAATGGATGTGGTTATCTAATTTAACTCCATTGGCAATCACTGTGTCGTCTAAAGCTCCTCGATCAATGGCGGTATTCGCGCCAATTTCAACCCGATCCCCAATAATAACCCGTCCTACTTGAGGAATATGTAACCAGCGTTCTCCGTCTTTAGCAAACCCAAAGCCATCACTGCCAATCACAACACCCGCATGTATTACACAGTCTGCTCCAATTCGAGTTTCACTATAAATATTAATATTACTGACTAAGCGAGTATTTTGTTTGATTTGAACATTTTCACCAATCACACAGCCCGCTCCAATTTCAACATTTTCAGCTATCAGACTGCCTGCTCCAATCACAACATGAGGAGCAATTGAAGCGCTAGGATGAATTTCTGCCCCATCAACCACCGCACTTGGATGAATTCCTGCGAGTTGACGTTTAACAGGATGTAAAAAACGGGCGATTTTAGCAAAAGCCAAATGCGGATCAGTAACCACCAATTTATTGGTTTGACAATCTGCTTGAGCGGTTTCTGTTAAAATAACCGCCCCTGCTTGGCTTCCGATTAAATGATCTTTATATTTTTTATCTAAATAATAAGTAATTTCATTTTTTTGGGCAACTTGCAAACTTGCAATGCGATGAATGGGGGCATTTTCATCTCCAATAACGGTTCCCCCAACAATTTCAGCCAATTGTTTTAATGTTGTATTCAAAATGTAACCTTACCGCATTCTAGCAAGTACTTTATTGGTAATATCCGCTCTTTTACTCACATAAACAACATTGCCTTTTAGAATAATATCCAATCCTTCTTCTTTAGCAATTTTTTGAATCACTTCGTCAATTTTCTTTAATAATTTTCCTAATTCTTCATTGCGGCGTAAGACTAAATCTTCTTTAAATTCTCCTTGAATATTTTTAAAAGCGCGACGACGAGAAATAATATCTCGTTCTAAGCGTTTGGCTTCTGAATCGGTCATGACATCAATGTCTTTTTGATATTTTCTTTCAAGACGCTCTAAATCTTTTCCTTTACTTATAATTTCATCTTTGCGTCTTGAAAATTCTCGTTCCATTCTTTTTTCAATCACTTTGACTTTAGGAGACTCCGCCAGTATTTTTTGCACTTGCACTACAGCAATATTGGTGCCGCCTGCAAAGGCATTCCCCATGACTAAACCAGCGAATAAAAAAGGCGTGATTATTGTTGCTAATTTCATTATTTCTTTCCTCAAAAGGTTGTACCAAAACTAAATTGAAAGCGCTCGATGTCATCGCCGCTTTGATTTTTAACTGGAAATGCATAACTTAAAGTCAAAGCCCCTAAGGGTGATAACCAAGTGCCTGATAGACCATAAGCATAGCGAAATTCTGCCAGACTAATATTACCACTATCACTATCAAAAACATTACCTCCATCCATAAATAATTCAAATCGGGCGTTATTTCGCATTGATTTAAATGGTGGTGGGAATTTGAGTCCGATTGAACCCACAAGTTCAACATTGCCTCCAAGGGGATCAACATCCACTTCATTATTTTTAATAATAAAACCTGGTGTTAAACTTGCACTGCTAATAAGCCTGCTATCACGAGGTCCCAAGGAATTTGCCCGATACCCTCGAACAGATCCCGTTCCGCCTGCAAAGTAATTAACAAAAAAAGGCAGTTTATCGGTTTGACTATAACCATCTCCATAAGAAATGGTGGCTAAAGTTGATAAAGTAAAGTATTTTGATAATGGAATCCAATAACGATTATCATAACTTAGTTTATAATATTGTAAATCACTGCCTGGAATGGTGATATTGGCATTTAAACGTTGGGTTCCGCCTCGACTTGGAAAAACAGAACTATTACGAGAGTCATGTAACCAAAAAGCGCCTAAATTAAAGTTTAAAAAGGTATCGCCATTGCTGTTTTCAAAATCAAGTATTTCATTTGAGGCGCTATTACCCACGGCAAATTTAATATATTCAATATCCCCCGTAATTCCCATGCGATTAAACTCACCTAAAGGAACCCCAAAATTAACCCCAAAACGCCCTCTTTCTGTGGCAAAATCAGCGGTATTTAAATTATCAAAATTCGTTTTTGTATAGGATAAAGTAAAACCTCGACTTACGCCGTTTAAAGTATAATAAGGATTGGTATAAGAAAGCGCATAATTGGTATTGGCTCGACTATTATTAAAAGAGACGGCAACTTGTTTACCTGTTCCTAAAAAGTTATTTTCTTTAATACTGGCATTAAACACAAAGCCTTGTGATTGAGAAAGTCCAAAACCCGCTAAAAAAGCCCCCGAAGCTTTTTCTTTGACTTTGACATTAACATCTATTTGATCCGTTGAACCGACCACAGGCGGCGTTTCAACCACGACTTCTTCAAAAAAACCAAGGCGTTGTAAACGTTCTTTCGATAATTTAATTTGTTCTGAAGAAAACCAAGCGGCTTCTAATTGCCTAAATTCACGGCGTAAGACTTCATCCCGAGTTCGACTATTTCCTGAAATATTAATATCTCGTACATAAACCCGCTTTCCCGCATCCACATAAAAAGTAATAATTACGGTATGTTCTGCTTCGTCAATATCAGGAATATTATTAACATTAGCAAAAGCATATCCATTATTAGATAATGTGGCATTAATTCGATTGGCACTCGCAGTCACGGTTTTACGAGAAAATTTAGTGCCTCGCTTTAAATGAATATCCGCAAAGAATTTTTCAGGTTTTAAAATAAAGTCCCCCGCTAATTTAATATCTTTAATCGTGTAAATATCCCCTTCATTAATATTAATGGTTAAATAAATGTCCTTTTTATCGGGGGTCATTGCGACTTGTGTTGACGTAATTTTAAAACGGATATAACCTTGATCTTGATAAAAGGAAACCAATGTTTCGATATCAGCGGCTAATTTTTGTTTAGAATACTGATCGCTTTTGGTATAAAAAGTCAGCCACCCCCCCGTACTTAGTTCTAATAAATCTAATAATTTATCTTCATCGAAGGCTTGATTGCCCACAATATTAATTTTTTTAATTTTGGCGGTTTCGCCTTCAGTAATATTAATGCTCACCGCCACCCGATTACGTTCTAAAGGCGTAACAGAAGACTCAATTTGAACCCCATATTTGCCAATATTATAAAATTGACGGCGTAATTCTAAAGTCACTCGATCCAGCATCGAACGATTAAAAACCCGTCCTTCAGCGAGTCCTGCGTCTTTTAAACCTTGTTTTAATGAATCAGTTTCAATGGTTTTATTGCCTTCAATCTCAATTGAAGACACGGCAGGACGTTCACGCACATAAACAATCAGCTTTTCGCCTTCTTTCGCTAAACGCACATCCTTAAAAAATTGGGTTTTAAATAAAGCACGAACAATACGAGCAGAATCTTCGGTTCGATATTCCTCACCCACTTTTATCGGAAGATAATTAAACACTGTCCCCGCTGAAATACGTTGTAAACCTTCAACCTGAATATCTTTGACAATAAAATGGTTTGCCTCAGCAAAAAGGGTTTGACTCAAAATTAGCAATATAAAAATACTTTGGATTATTTTATTCATATAAAAATATCGTGCAACAACGTCTTATTTTAAAAATTAGAACCGCGATTATAATAGAAGCCGTCATTTAAGTAAAAACTCCAATTGAAATTTAGCCCCTTTTTTAGAATCTAATAATTGAATCGTGCCCTCCGCCGTTTCTAATAAGGAACTGATAATCCCTAATCCTAATCCTGTCCCGCCTGTTTCCCGCCTTGTGGTAAAAAAAGGCGTAAATATTTGATTTTGATTGGTGCTGGAAATACCTTGTCCATTATCTTCAAAAATAACAATTAAAGTTTTTTTTTAATTAAAAATTCGATATTTATTTGATTTGCACCGTGTTGCAGACTATTTTCTGCTAAATTCATAAAAATAGTTTGTAATGAATCAGGGCTAATTTTTAAATATAACTGACTTTCTTTATTATTAAATTGAATTTCAAGCTGACGTTCCGCATAAATGGCTTGGCAATGTGTTAAAACTTTATTTAAATCACTGCAGTCTGAGCTGGGTTGCATGGCATCGGCTCTGGCAAGTTCCAATAATCGTTGAACCAGTTTTTCTAAGCGTCGGGTATCAGCTAAAATATTATTAAAGAATTTTTGTTTTTGCTGATCACTCATTTCATCTGCATGATCTTGTAATAATTCTAAAGCGCCTTGAATGGCGGTTAAGGGCGTTTTAAATTCATGTGACACATGGGCGGCAAAATCTCGAATATAAGTGGATCTTTGTTGTAATGTTTGCGACATTTTAACAAAACTTTGCGCTAATTCGGCTAATTCATAAGTGCTGGGTTGTTTAGAAAGTTGAATGGTTTCGATTTCTCCTTGACTAACTTTTCTAACTTGCTCGGTTAATTCTTTAATCGGCTGGGCAATAAAACCTGAAATAAAATAAATAAATAAAATGGCAATTGTTAAAACAAATAAACTTAAACTTAATATTTTTAATTTACTAGCATATAAATACTTGGCAATATTTAACGGCGTTCGGGATAAATAAACCACCCCTATAACTTGTTTATTTTGCATAATGGGCAAAGCACTAAAAGCCCGAATATGAGCACCACGGCTAATGGAAGCCAAAGGTGGGGCGGGCTCATCAGAAAGGCGCTCCCGAATAACCGCTTGATATTGTCCATTTAAAGCCGCTTTCACTTCTTTAATATGAGCCAGTGATAAACCAACTTCATGGCGACCTGCAATGACGGTTCCGTGTTGATCTAAAATCCGAATTCCTGCTAAAGTAATGCGTTGAGTCTCTATAATAATAGATTGCATCTTTTTTCCTGTTTTAAGCACCATTTTATCAATTACTTGATTTGTTTTTATGGCTTTAGGACGACGCGGTAAAACTGAATTATGAGATAAATCAAGCAGTGGTTGAATGGGGTGATAATAATTTTTGCTTTGAATATTAGGATAAATTAAGGGTTTATTTTGATATTCGGTTAATAACAAACGATAAATTGCGGCTAGAACGGCAGATTGGGAAATTAATTCGATTTCAGTTTTTTGTAATTGATGATTATCATAAACCCTAAAAAAATATTGACTGCTAATGGGTAAAAATAATAATAACAGCATCACAATCATTAATAAACTGCGGAGCTTTAAGCCTTTTTTTGAAAAATAAAATGGCATCATAATTAGATTTGAGTTTTATCAAGATAATAAAATGATATAGTACGCTGAATATAAAAAATATGCATTCCCACGCAGAGCGTGGGAACGAGGGCTTACGGGGATCTAGTTGTAAAATGTTATATGAAAAAAAATACGATGTTATTATTATTGGTGGCGGTCATGCAGGAACAGAAGCGGCACTCGCCTCAGCACGAATTGGGGCTTCAACTTTATTATTAACCCATAATATTGAAACTTTGGGTGCCATGAGTTGTAATCCCGCCATTGGTGGAATTGGTAAAGGACATTTAGTCAAAGAAATTGATGCGCTTGGCGGGGTAATGGCACATGCTACAGATAAAGCGGGTATTCAATTTAGAACGCTAAATGCCAGTAAAGGACCTGCTGTCCGTGCCACTCGGGCACAGGCAGATCGGATTTTATATAAAGCCGAAATTTGGCAACAATTACAAAACCAAGTTAATCTCGATTTATTTCAACAAGCGGTTGAAGATTTAATTGTTGAAGACAATAAAGTCATTGGTGTTAAAACAAAAATGGGGCTTGATTTTTATTGCCATAGTGTTGTTTTAACCGTTGGGACTTTTCTAGGTGGCTTAATTCATATTGGTTTAGAAAATTATCAAGGCGGACGCGCGGGCGATCCGCCTTCTAATGGTTTAGCCCAACGCTTACGGGATTTACCTTTTCACGTTGAACGTCTAAAAACAGGCACTCCGCCTCGCATTGATAAAAAAAGCATTGATTTTAGTGTATTAGAAGAACAAGCGGGAGATACCCCAACCCCTGTATTTTCTTATTTAGGAAATGTGAATCAACATCCTCAACAAGTGAGTTGTCATATTACCCGAACCAATCAACAAACCCATGATATTATTCGGGCGGGTTTAGATCGTTCACCCATGTATTCAGGTATTATTGAAGGAACAGGACCTCGTTATTGTCCGTCAATTGAAGATAAAATTATTCGTTTTGCAGATCGAGATTCCCATCAAATTTTTGTTGAACCTGAAGGGCTGACCAGCCATGAAATTTATCCGAATGGTATTTCAACTTCATTACCTTTCGATGTTCAAATTCAATTTGTCCGTTCCATGAAAGGATTTGAAAATGCCCGCATTGTGCGGCCTGGTTATGCCATTGAATACGATTATTTTGATCCGCGAGATTTACGTCCCACACTTGAAAGTAAAAATATGCCCCGCCTTTATTTTGCGGGACAAATTAATGGTACAACAGGTTATGAAGAAGCCGCTGCACAAGGTTTATTGGCAGGATTAAATGCCGCCCGAGCTGCCTTAGATAAAGAACAATGGACGCCTACCCGAGATCAAGCCTATTTAGGTGTTTTAGTTGATGATTTGATTACGATGGGAACTAAAGAACCTTATCGCATGTTTACCAGCCGTGCTGAATATCGTCTTTTATTACGCGAAGACAATGCCGATATGCGTTTAACTGAAATGGGACGAAATTTAGGTTTAGTTAATAATGAACGTTGGCAACAATTTAATCAAAAACGCGAAGCCATTATTCAAGAACAACAGCGCTTAAAAGATTGTTGGATTCATCCTAAAGACACAGATAATGCCTTAATGACTCAAATTTTAGGAGAACCTTTAAAACGCGAAGCCCGTGCCAGTGATTTATTATTGCGCCCTGAAATGAATTATTTAAAACTTCATAAATTCCCACAATTAGGACAACCCATTGCCGATCCAAGCGTGGCTGAACAAGTTGAGATTCAAGCCAAATATGCAGGTTATATTGAACGTCAAATGAAAGAAGTCTTACGTCAAAAGAACAATGAAACACTTAAATTATCGGATAATTTAGATTTTAAGCAGGTGAAAGGCTTATCAAATGAAGTGATTGAAAAATTAACACGCCATCGCCCCGCCACTATTGGACAAGCGGGACGTATTTCAGGGGTGACTCCTGCCGCCATTTCTTTATTATTAATTCATATTAAAAAGAGTTCTTTAGTTTAAACCTCTGCACAAATTCTGCATTACTTTTCTTTGAAATTTCCATAATAGCGTTCTTTAATCTGCATAATTATATTTAATAATAAGATTATCCCTTCTCTATTTTGGAATATCATGATGAAATGGCTTAAACCTTATACTAAATTTTTCTTTATTTTCGCTTTAATGTTGGTGTTACTATTACCGCAAGCCAGTATTTTAGATTTAATTACTGAACGCAGTTTTTGGCATCATCAAGCAATTATTGATATTAAAAAAAGCTGGCCTGGTGAACAAACAGTGATTGGACCTTTTTTAACCATTCCTTATACTGTCAAAAAACGGCAAACACAAATTATTTTAATGCCTAATCAACTTAATATTGTGGCTAATTTAGAAAGTAGCGATCGTTATCGAGGCATTCATAAAGTTCAAGTTTATAAAACCGAATTAGCCATTAGCGGAGACTTTAGTAAAAACCAATTAATTTCCATACAAAATAAACACTTAAATGACCCAATTCAATGGGGTAATCCTGTGTTGCAATATTTTGTTAGTGATCAGCGTGGAATTCGTAGCCAACCTGTTATTAATTTTAATACCAATAAAAAACCAATTCAATTTTATCCTAATATCAAAACATCAGGTGGGATCCAAGCAACTGCCTCTGCCATTAATTTACAAGGAGAACCCAATATTCCCTTTAATTTTAATTTAACATTAACAGGCATGCAGCAATTAAAATTTGCCCAATTGGCGAATAATATTCATATTAAATTAACCTCTAATTGGTTACACCCCAGTTTTACAGGTGAATTTTTACCTGAAACCCGAGAAATAAATAAACAAGGTTTTACAGCTCAATGGTCTTCTTCTGCAATCTCTAATAATGCCTTACAATATTTTAATGATTTTATTAAGCAAGATTTTGATACCAAAACCATTAAAAAAAGTACCGTGGGCGTTAATTTAATTCAGCCTGTTGATATTTATAAATTATCCAATCGCTCTATTAAATATGCTCAACTCTTTATTTTCTTAACCTTTATTGCTTTGATTTTATTTGAATTATTACAAAAACTGCCCATCCATCCCATTCAATATTTATTAATTGGGTTGGAACTGAGTTTATTTTATTTACTACTAATTTCTTTATCAGAACATATTAGTTTTGGGTTATCTTATTTTATTGCAATGATCGCCAGTGTTGGGTTATTAACGCTTTATTTTAGTGCAATATTAAAGGATCTCCGCTTAGGTAAAATGTTTGGCGGCTCGGTTGGATTATTGTATGGTGTTTTATATGTTATTTTACAAGCAGAAAGCTACGCTTTATTAATGGGAACACTGTTACTTTTTGCGACATTGGCTTTATTAATGTTATCAACCCGTCATCTTGATTGGTATCAATTAACTGAAAATTCTATAAAAAAAATAACCCCTGAAATTGATCATTCAGAAGCCGAATGAAATATTCAAAAATTTATATAAGATGGTTATATTTGGTGGGTATTAATGTCATTGTGAGTCTTTTTTTCGCTTTTACTTTTTTAAGCAACCATGCCCCAATCAGTAATTTTTTTGCACTCAGTGCGGGCATTATAACCATTATTATTCTTTGTGCTAAAGTTGATATTTACTTAATTAAAACTAAAAAAAAATTATTGCAAAGTGCCTTATATACCGCCGTTATTATTAAAGCCTTAATTCAAATGGTGGTGATGGTGGATCTTTATATTGGTTCGGTGGCTATTTTTACAATGAATTATATTGAAAAGAATTTTATGTTCTTTATTGAAAAAAGTGATTTTCTATTAGTTTATTTTCTTGTTTTTATCAATGGATTATTGGCATTAGTGATGGTTTCTTTAATCACCACTTTTATTTATTATATTTTGCTTTTTTTAAAATCCAAAAAATATAATAAAACCTAAAATTCAAACTCAATTAAAAAACGCGCAGTTCGATCAGGGGTAACTTTATTTAATCCAAAAATAAGCCCCGCCTCCCATTTTAGTTTTTTTCGCCCACCAAGGCGAAGACCGCCCAATAAAACAGGTCCCATACCTTTACTAAATTCACTTGCATAAAGCTCTATTGCGGGTTCTACAGCTTTAGAATAACGATATTTTACCTGTAATGAAGCCGCCGTTTCAAATTCATTTTGAATTCGTTTACCCCATTCATAAATCAAATACAAATTACTGGTGGCAGACCATTTGCCCCACTCTTTTTCAATTAAAAAAGCCGTTGATATTTCAGAAATATCATTATCAATTTCATGTTCTAGTTCCACTAATAAACCAAAATCAGCCCCATATTCTCCTTGTTCCGTTATTTGCCACAGGGTTTCTAATTCAATCGCTGTTATTTTTAATTGTTGGTCATTATTCTTTTCAGCAATTAAATAAAACTCACTAAACCAACGATCATTAAGGGATTGTCCATAAGCAAAACGGTTTCTAACCACATTTTGACGGTCGGAATTTTGATGTCCATCTTGTAAAATCAAGCGCCATTCAAATTCTTTTTCATGAGGTTGAACATAAGGATGATAAATTTTATCAATAAAAGCGCTATCCGCAAAAATAAGGGAATTGCTAGTTAATAAGATTAAAAAAAGAATAAAATAAGGCATTAAGATTGTGATGAATATTTAAAATATAAAAAAAGACTTAAAGTGCTTGGAATAATTAAAGCAGATAAATAAAAAATTAATTGAATTAGCGTTGGAGTGGATTCATAACCCAATAAAGCATAAACCAACTGCCCCATCACGGATTTTTCAGATAACCAAGCGGAAGTATTCCATAATGGTAATTGAGCAGGCAGCCAATCAGCTTGAATTAATAGCATACTGGCTTGAGAAACCAACCCCGCACTGACTAATATAAGTAATATAAAAGCAATAATGGTGGATGAAAAGGCTTTCACCATTTTTAATAAATAATAAAATAAAAAACCAACACTTAAACCAATACTGGCGCCAATAATCATCCCCATTGTCGCGGGTATTCGATTACTTTCATTGCGCGTCACGCTTAAATAATAAAGTAAAATTTCAGCACCTTCTCGACTGATAATTAAACTGCCCACCAAAATCATAATTAAAATAATCCATTTATTGTGGTTTTGATAATAAGCTTGGATAAATAAATAAATATAAATTAACACAAAGAAATAAATAAGAAATTGAATTAACGCATTAGTCACTTCCTGTCCTACCCCTTCAAACCAATCTGACACCCATCCAATATTTAAACCATAACTAATTGCACCCATAAGCCCTAAAACTAAAGCACCAAAAAACCAAGTTTGTTTTAATTTAAGTTCATTGCCTAAAAATAAAAAAATACTAAATAATAAAGCCGCTTCAAGGACTTCTCTTAAAACAATAATAACGGCACTGAGTAACATGGTTATTCCTTATCACTAGCCGCTTTAACAAAAACTTTTCCTTGCGCAGTTTTGGGAAAAAATTCACCAAAAAAGGGATATTCTCCTGCAGGTAATGGACCAATAAAAATAATACCTTTACCTTGTCCAACAATGACTTTTTCTCGATTTAATTCATAACTTTCAAACTCTTCATCCGTGTCATCTAAGTTATAAATAATGAGTTTAACTTTGGTATTTTCAGGAATGGTAATTTCAGAGGGAATAAACAGGTGGTTTTTAATATTGATTTTAATAACGGGGGTCTTTGTCCATGCAAGATTGGGTAAAATAACCAAAAAGATAAGACAGAATTTTATAATTTTTTGCAAGGAATTAATCAGAAATTAAGTGGCGGAGAGATAGGGATTTGAACCCTAGAAGGGCTACAAACCCTTGCTGGTTTTCAAGACCAGTGCATTCAACCGCTCTGCCATCTCTCCAATTGGTATCGAAATAGTTTCGAGGCGTTAGAATACCTGATTGAAAATTATTTTCAAGGTTTTTTTATTGAAAATCTCATTTATTGCTATTATTAAAAGAAACTTTATTTAATTTAGGCATTTAATTATGAAAAAATCCATGATTGGTTTGTTATTCTTTAGTTGCTCTTTCTCTCTCTTTGCAGAAACTCTAACAGATCCCGTTGTTGATGTAACCCAAGCTAAAATATTTGGGCTTTGGCGGGTTTATAACAGTGGTTCCACTATTTATATTGTCGATAAAGAAAAGCGCCGTTTTTTAAGAATGGATGCTTCTTCTAATCGTCCTGTTTACTATAATGAAGAGCGCTTGGCTTTTTCTTTATTTGATAATGGCACCTCCAAGGCGGGTAATATTTTATCTGAAACTCACCCTTGGCTTAAAGACGTTGAAACAGCAAAAAATATTGAAGTCAGTGCGCATTTATTAAATGGACTTTTTGGCTTTGGAGAAAAACGTTTTCAAGTAGATAATGAAACTTTAACCATTTACAATCAAAGTGATTTAGATGATACAACTCAAACATTAAAAACCCAAATCACCTTAAAAAAATATTCTAATGCGGTCATTAATAAAGGAACTCAAACGGTTTCAAATTTTGAGGAAAGTATTGTTATTGCGCCTAGTAATATTTTAGTACCTCCCCGTATTTTAGGAGATTGCGTAACGACTTACTCCAATGAAACTCAAAAATTAATAATTCCTTGTTTAGTTATTAATGGGCAGACCATTATTTATGAAATACAGTTAAAGCAAACACCTGATACGCTTAATTTTACTGCGGATCTTTTTAGTTTTAAGCGGGTTCAATAATTAAATTCTTCCCAAAGTCTTATTATCTGCTTCTTTATTTATTTCTATTTTTTTAAAGTAAAAAAACGGTTAATCTAATTTTCTTTAGTTTTTCTTTGGATCCCTTATGATTAACCGTCGTACTTTTATTTTAGGAAGTCTTGCCAGTACTTTAGCTGCTTGTTATCAAACACCTCAATTAAAAAACCAGTGTTTTAATAAGAAAATCCCAACGGCTTTACTTAAAAACCCGTTTTATACACAAGCTTGGCAAGATATTGATGCGACTAAGGTTTGGGATAGTCATGTCCATTTATTAGGGCTTGGGGATGCCAACCAATCTTGGATTAATCCAAATATGCAATCTTTCAAGCATCCTTTGCTTTATGCCCAATTTCAATTTTATTTAAATGCGTCCTGTATTGATAACAGTACGCCCGAAAATTTAAATACCGCCTTTATTCAACGCTTACAAAAACAACTCGCTGAGTTTCCGCAAGGCGCTAAAATAATGCTAATGGCATTTGATTATAGTTACAATGAACAAGGTAAAAAGATTCCCGAACAAACGCCTTATTATATTGCCAATGATTATGCAGCAAAGGTGGCTCAATTAGACCCCGATCGATTTGAATGGATTGCTTCAATCCACCCTTATCGGGTTGATGCCATTGATGCTTTAGAAAAAGCCGTTGCTCAAGGCGCAAGAGCCGTTAAATGGTTGCCTCCTGCAATGGGTATTGATCCCGCTTCACCTCGTTGTTCTGCTTTTTATCAAGCTTTAGCACGGTTAAAAATCCCCTTATTAACCCATGCAGGAGAAGAAAAAGCGGTCTTTGGACGACATATTGAAGATGCGGGCAATCCGTTACGCTTAAGAAATGCTTTACAACAAGGCGTAACTACGATTGTGGCGCATTGCGGAGCTTTGGGAGAAAGTCATGATCTGGATAAAAAAAATAAACCTTTAGACAGTTTTAAATTATTCAAACGGTTAATGGATGATGCTCAATATCAATCTTTGTTATATGCTGATATTTCCGCCATGCCGCAAGCGAATAGAGTAGGTTCTGCATTAAAAACGGTAATTCAACGACAAGATTGGCATTCCCGCTTATTAAATGGTTCAGATTATCCCTTACCTGGTGTCATTCCTTTATTTTCTTTAGATAAACTGGTTGAAGTTAATTTATTAGCGCAAGAAAAAGTGGCATTTTTAAATGAAATTCGCCATTATAATGTTTTATTATTTGATTTTTTATTAAAACGCCATTTAAGTTATAAAGGAAAAAGATTTTTACCTGAAACTTTTATGACGCGAGATTTTTTCTTACTTTAATAATTAACCGCGTTGAAAACTGGTCCATAAAGCAAGTAAACTTAATACCGCATTTCTTTTTCCGCCTTCAAGATAACCTTGAATAATGGGTTTAAAAAGATTAACGGCATTAACCGAAGTTGTTAATAATTGGACTTTGGTCATACCAAATAATTGACCTTCCGTATTTGCCATTTCAGTTGTGCTGATATAAGAAATATTCACATCTTGATTACCAAACATATAAGCGGTATCAGCTTCATTTGCCATGCTAGCAGTCGAAAATAAAGTACTGAACGAAAGAGTGGCGGCTAAAATTAGTTGTTTCATGGGTGTTTCCTCTAAAATTTGTTATTAATATATTTAACTTGAGTATAGTTTATAAAAATAATTTTAGATTGGATATAGGCGGGGTTCCTGTTTTTAATAAGGACTTGTTCCCGAGAGAAACTATTCTAAACAACTGAAACTTAAAATATCTTGTAAATGAGTGGCTTGTTGTTGAATCATTAATAATCGATCCACTCCTAAAGCAACTCCGCAACAATCAGGCAATCCCTGTTTTAAAGCTTGGATTAAATTTTGATCAATGGGCATTTCAGGTAAATTGTGAGCCAATCGTTTTTGATTATCCACTTTAAAGCGGGCTAATTGTTCTTGGGCATCCGCTAATTCATGAAATCCATTGGCTAATTCTAAGCCTTGATAAACTAATTCAAAGCGTTCTGAGAATAGTGGATTTTCAGGGCATAGGCGAGAAAGTGACGCTTGCTCTGCGGGATAATAATAAATAAAACTTAGCTGTTGAGGCGGTAATTTTGGAATAATATAAAGACTCAGTAAATAATCTAACCATCCATTTTTATCCAGTTCTAAACTATCCGCTCCTGCTAACTTATATTGAATGGCACTTTGTTGAAGATCTTTGGTGTTAACTTGAGTAATATCAATTGCCAGCATTTTAGAAAATAAATCCGCATATTGATAAAAAGTACGGGGGATTTTTTGATTTAATAAAAATTTAATTAAAGTTGCGACTTCTTGCATTAGATCCATCAGTGAATAATCTAATTGATACCATTCCAATAAACTAAATTCAGGATGATGATGGCGTCCTACTTCATTATTACGAAATACTTTACAAAGCTGATAAATTGAACCAGATCCTGCTGCAAGTAAACGTTTCATGGCAAATTCAGGCGAAGTTTGTAAATATAAAGCCTGTCCTCTACATTGCGTTTGCATACTGATTATTTGCGGATCCGTGTTGCCATAAATAGAACTAATGGGTGTTTCGACCTCCAAGACATTTCTTTGTTTAAAAAAATCTCGAATATCTGTATAGAGTTTGGCTCTGTTTTTTAACTGTTGATTTATAATGGTATTTTCTCTGGCTAATTATTTAATATTTTTAATATAAAAATGATAAAATACCACTTTATCTCAATTTAAGGCAAAACAATGTTAAAAAAATTGACCCTCTATTATCTTTTTTTATTCCTTTCCATCAGTCAAATCAGTTTTGCACAACAAAGTGTACAAGACATTGTAGAAAATATCATTATAGATATGGATCAACACTCCTCTGCTGTTCTTAAGCAATATTTTGATAAAGAAGCTTTTGCAAATAGAATTCTCAAAGGATTATCTATTAGTAGTCAAGATAAAAGAGATCTTAAAACAGGGATAAAAATAGGCACAGAACAATTACTTGAATCAATCATCACACCAATTCCAAAAGATGGTTATGTTAAGTTATTACGTTTAACTGAACATAATACCGAAGCCTCCGCCGTTTTGCGTTTTGATTATGGTGATAAGGGATTTGGCTTTATGCATTTTTTAATTAAAAAAGATAAAAATAATATTAAAATTATTGATATCTTTGATTATATGGTGGGACAATATAATAGTGAAAAATCCCGCCAATTAATTTTACTTGCATTGCCGAGTAACAGCATTAGTGGGAGATTAATCGATTTAGCAACAGGTAAAAAACAAGATCAAGAAGATATGAGACGGTTAATTGATTTATCAAAAGATAAGAAGTATCCACAATTTATCAAAAAATACCAACAAATTAATCCCAGCTTAAAAAAAGATATTTCTGTTTTATTTCTTGCAATGGTTGTGGGACAACAAGACTTGACATTAAAATTTTATGAAAAAGTATTGGGAGATATTGCTCATTATCACGGACAAAATCCAAAATATGCTTTAATGCTTATTGATTATTATTTTTTAACAAAGCAATATAAAAAAGCACTACAAAGCGTTGACCGTTCTCAAAAATTAATCTTAGGAAATAAACAAGACCCCGCTTTAATGTTATTTAAAGCGAATACTTATATTGCAATGACAAAATATAAAAAAGCCCTAAATATTATTAATCAAGCGATTAAATTAGAACCCACATTAGAAATCTTATACACAATCAAAGTAAATGCCGCCGTAGGATTAAAAGATTACCCAATGATTGTAAATAGTTGTCAGAAATTAACGCTTCTTTTTGGTTATCAATTTAATCATCAAGTTTTTGCGGCCAAGCCTGAATATCAAGATTTTATTAAATCAACAGCGTATTTAAAATGGAAAAAGACGAATTTTAAATAATTATTATGACTCAATTTATCCCCCAATCTCCGCCTTTTTTATTAAAGGTTAATAAAACACAACTTGTGATGTTACAAGTGGTTTTAGCTCTTATTCCTGGTATTATTGCGCTCTTTTGGTATTTTGGTTGGGGGGTTTTAATTCAAATTAGCATTGCAATTATAACTGCCTTACTGGCAGAAGCCTTTGTTTTAAAATTGCGTAAACGTCCCATTAAAAAAACACTTTTTGATTATAGTGCCATTGTCACAGCCATTTTATTTGCCATTTCAATCACCCCCTTATTACCTTGGTGGATGAATGTGATTGGGATGTTTTTTGCCATTGTGATTGTTAAACAATTATTTGGTGGATTAGGACATAATCCCTTTAATCCCGCAATGGCAGCCTATGTTTTATTGTTAATTTCATGGCCAATGGAAATGACTCAATGGTTAGCTCCGAGTATGTTGGCTTCTCATACCTTAACTTTTAATGAATCTATGGCGTGGATTTTTAATGCCCAATTACCTAGCCAATATAGTTGGGATGCTCTAACAATGGCAACGCCATTAGATGAAATGCGAACCCAATTAAAAAATGCTTTTATGATTGATGAAATTAAACGCAGTCCTTTATGGGGAGATTTTGGCGGTAAAGGTTGGGAATGGGTGGGAAATTGGTTTTTATTAGGCGGGCTTTTTTTATTATGGCGAAAAGTCATTGATTGGCGAATTCCTGTTTCAGTTTTAGCGGGCGCTTTAATCACTTCGGGATTATTTTGGTTATTTGATCAACAAACTCATCCCTTCCCCGCCTTTCATCTTTTTAGCGGCGGACTTATTTTAGGCGCTTTTTTTATTGCCACAGATCCTGTTAGTGCCAGCACAACCCCCAAAGGTCGTTTAATTTATGGGGCTTTAATTGGAATTATTACCATTATTATCCGAAGTTTTGGCGGTTATCCTGATGCCATTGCTTTTGCTGTTTTATTAATGAATATGGCGGCGCCGACCATTGATTATTTTAGTGCGCCTCGGGTTTTTGGTTATGAGAATAAAGGGTGATATTATTTTTTACTTGTACTCAAAAGCACTTCCTTTAGAATATAGCCCTTTATTCATATTTTAGATTTAATATGCAAATCAGTCTTAACGGCAAACCTGAAACCATCGCTGACAATATCAGTATGGTTGATTTAATCCAACAGCTTGAATTACAAGATAAACGAATTGCCATTGAGGTTAATGAGTCTTTATTGCCCCGAAGTACTTTTGCAGATTATCTTTTAAAAGAAAATGATCAAATTGAAATTGTTCACGCCATTGGCGGAGGTTAATTAATGAGTAACACAGATGATAGTTTTGAATTAGCTGGTAAAACCTTTCATTCCCGCCTTTTGGTTGGTACGGGAAAATATAAAGATGATAATGAAACTCAACAAGCCACAGAAGCCAGTGGAGCGGAGATTATTACCATTGCAGTACGCCGTACCAATATGGGGCAAGATAAAAATGCCAGCAATATTCTAGATATTTTGCCACCCGATAAATATACATTATTACCTAATACCGCAGGCTGTTTTGATTTAAAAACGGCGGTTCGGACTTGTCAGTTAGGACGGGAATTATTAGATGGGCATAACTTAGTTAAATTAGAAGTGTTAGGCGATCAAAAAACCTTATTTCCCAATGTAATTGAAACCTTAAAAGCTGCAGAAATTTTAGTTAAAGATAATTTTGATGTGATGGTTTATACCAATGATGATCCCATTGTCGCCAAGCAATTAGAAGAAATTGGTTGTATTGCCGTTATGCCGCTTGCTGCTCCCATTGGTTCTGGTTTAGGTATTCGTAATAAATTAAATATTCGAACCATTGTTGAAAATGCCAAAGTACCGATTTTAGTCGATGCAGGCGTTGGAACAGCATCAGATGCCGCCGTTGCAATGGAATTAGGTTGTCATGGCGTGTTAATGAATACCGCTATTGCGGGAGCTAAAAACCCCGTATTAATGGCATCAGCCATGAAAAAAGCCATTGAAGCGGGACGAGAAGCTTATTTAGCAGGACGTATTCCCGCTAAACGCTTTGCTTCCGCCTCTTCACCCATTGATGGTTTATTTTTTGAATAATGGATGAGCAAGAGAAACATCACCGCCCGATTCCCAGTTATGCATTGCGTAGCGGGCGTTTAACAAAAGGACAAAAATTAGCCTTTAGTGAATATTGGCAATCATATGGGCTTGATTTTAATGATCAACCTTTAGATTTAGTTAAAATATTTAATAATCAAAATCCTTGTTATCTGGAAATTGGTTTTGGGAATGGGGATTCACTTGCAACTATGGCACAACAGCGTCCCCAACAAAATTTTATTGGGATTGAAGTACATCGCCCAGGTGTTGGACATTTATTAAGACGAGCGGCAGAATTAGAATTAACTAATTTAAAAGTCATTAATGCCGATGCCATTAAAGTGATAAAACAAATTAAAAGCCAATCTTTAACAGGACTAATGCTTTTTTTCCCTGATCCTTGGCATAAAAGAAAGCATCAAAAAAGACGGATTTTAAATGATTTATTTATTCAACAAGTCATTCGTATTTTAAAACCACAAGGCACTTTTCATTTAGCAACGGATTGGCAACATTATGCCAATCAAATGTTAATGACTTTAGATCAAGAAAAGGCGTTAGAAAATTCCGCAGGAATAGGAAATTATATTAAACGCCCTGATTTCCGCCCTTTAACCAAATTTGAAAACCGTGGACAAAATTTAGGGCATGGGGTTTGGGATTTGATTTATATTAGAAAATAATAAATTCACCTTGTTTTCCAAAGCGCCAACGCCCTTTTTTCAACCGCCAACCATAATTTTTTATCTACCAAACTTTGCCGTAAATCTCCCTGATTATAAATTTTAATAAAACGTAAATAATCGCGGGGTTTTAATCCTATTTCCATCGCAGAAAACCATAAAGCTCCTAAATCTTTAACGCGCCAACGAAAAGGCACTTTAGAACGTTTTTGAACCCGATGTAAATCAATTAAATGTAAGTGTAGATTTTGCCAAGTGCCATCCCACGGCATTAATAAAAAATGACAAATATAATAATCTCGATGATTCATGCCATTGTCATGCATTAAACGGGTCATTTCTGCAATACGTCTTATTAGTTGATATTTTACAGCGACTTTAGGTGGGTTTGTTTGCCAATCAGCACAATAATCCTCAAGACTAATACTCTCTTCTAAAGATTGTGTAATGACAAAAGATTGCTGTTTAGCAGGATTAAAACCTTGTTGGGCATAACCGCTTAAATGCATGGTTTCAATTCCAATTTTATTAAAAGCTTGAATTGCCAACCATTCATTTTGAGCACCTAAAATAGGCAATCTAAAACTCACTAAATTCTTAAAAATTTCTTTCCAACCAACGCCCCAATGTAATTTAGCAAAATAAAACTGTCCATTTTTAGTAAATTTTAAAGTCCGTCTGCCCGCTCCTTTAGGTTCACGGAAAATTTCTCCTTGTAATGCCATGATTTGTTTAAAAGTGGGTTCTTTGCCGCCCCATTGTTGAATAAATTGTTTATCAAACCACATTATCTAAACTGCCTTTTGCTGAATATAATTTGGTTTTTTACGTTGTTTTGCCGTGCCTTCAATAATATCAACGGCTTTTTCAGGTAATTGATATAAATCTTCGGTTTTTGCATATTCTAAGGCTTTTTGTTGATATAACGCCAAGGCTTCCGAATCAGTTAAAACATTCAGTAAGGTTTGATTATAAGTTTGTTGCAAGAAAGGTTCTGCTAAAACCTGCCCTGCTTGGGCTTTTTCAATATGAAAAGCATAACCACAAGCGGCACTAATAATTTGCGGTAAACCTGCAACAATGGCTTCTAATAAAACGGTTCCTGTATTTTCATGACGGGCGGGATGTAAAAATAAATCAGCCGCTAATAATAAATGAGCAATGTCTTGGCGGGGTTCCATAAATAAAATATGTGATTCAATCTTTAATTGAGCTGCTAATTTAAGGTAAGGCGTATTATCATCTAATCCCGCCACCATTAATTTAATATTTTGTTTAATATCATGAGGTAAACTGGCGATGGCTTGCAATGTTCGATCCACACCTTTACCATGATAAACACTGCCCACCATTAATAAAACTTGATGATGTTTTTTAATTCCCAATTGTTGACGATATTCAAGCCGTTTTTGTTCGGCATTAGGCGGTCTTTTACGATCTAAGGCAATACCAGGTGGGAGTAAATGAAAACGTAAAGGCGGGGTATCATAATATTTTGTAAAAATAGGAATTTGATTTTTAGCAATAAATAATAATTCAACATTGACACTAGGATCAAAAACGGCGGCTTCAAATCGACTATAAAGGCGATAACGCGGGGTATATTGATAAAGAAAGGCATGGTTTTGTTGTGATTTTTGTTTAAAACAAGGATCGGCCGCATAATATAAATCTAAATTGGGCATGCGATTAAAACCGACTAATAAATCAACAGGGTTTTGTTGTAATTTTTTTAATAATCGCTGGTGATATTTTTTTATTTTAATATGATTACTAAAAGCTTTGGTGGTTAATATTTCAACTTCGATATGTTCAGGCTGATCCCCTTGCCAAGTCATGGCATAAAGTTTAACTTGGTGTCCCCGTTTAATACATTCATTGGCAATACGCAAACAATCACGGGCTAAACCGCTATAGGGAAAATATTTAAATAAAACAAAAGCAAGTT
>Ga0256847_1000424_pt1 | contig 27272 bp, 20 predicted proteins | sample TeddybearmetaG_FD_189099 | JGI IMG/M metagenome (GOLD analysis project Ga0256847, IMG submission 189099) | Hydrothermal vent microbial communities from East Pacific Rise, Pacific Ocean - Teddybear | ecosystem: Environmental > Aquatic > Marine > Hydrothermal vents | place: Pacific Ocean: East... | reverse complement strand
ACTTCTTATTTACGATAATAACGATGTAACAAAACGTATTTTTACACGTGATCAATTGGTTGTAAGCGGTTTATTAGATGGCGATAAAATTCATCTTATTGTTAATCACTGGCCATCTAGAAGTGGTGGTGAAGCACGTAGTCGTCATAAACGATTAAAAGCAGCCGAGCTTAATAAACACATTATCGACTCGTTATTTAGTATCGACCCTTATTCAAAAATAATTACAATGGGAGATTTAAACGATGATCCAACTAGCCCAAGTGTAAAAAAAGTTTTAAATACCAAAGCCGATAAAGATGAAGTCGGTTTAAAAGAATTGTACAATCCTATGGAAGAGATGTATAAACAAGGTTTGGGGTCTTTGGCCTGGCGGGATGGTTGGAATCTTTTTGATCAAATGATAATTTCTGCTGCGTTTTTAGATAAAGATTATTCGTCGTATCGATTCTATCAAGCAGGTATTTATAACAAATCATATTTAGCAAATCCGCGTGGTCGTTATAAAGGCTATCCGTACAGAAGCTTTGCAAATGGATCATACACAGGAGGTTATAGCGATCATTTCCCTGTTTACATATATCTTATTAAGGAGAAGTAATTATTTATTAATAGTATTTGTGCGTTTCCCTTCTTCGCTAAAGCTTCGAAGGGCCGCGCTTTTCACTACAATCTTTGCTTACAAAAATAGTTTTGTTTTACAAATTATTTACGTTTCAATCGCTAACACGAGATAAACTATTTCTAGATTCCCGCTTTCGTTGGAAAAACAAAGTATATCGCAAAACGTAAACCTGTATTAAAAACAAGCTAGAAAAAAAGTTAGCTGTCTTTCCCGCAAAAGCGGGAATCCATCTTAATGAAAACAAAAAATAGAAAGACCTCACAGGTCAACTTAATTATTCTAAATGTTTGTATTTTCTTAAAAAGAGTACAACTAATCCAATAATAATTATCCACCTCGACACACCAATTCCGAGATGCATTAATCCATAAACTTCAAGCAGTTCAGAGAAATTCGAAAAATTTTCTAACCTATAAGACCTTTCAGCATAAAGCCCTGAAATTTTATGTGTTAAGGGAATTAATAAAATAGCTGTTGAAATAAGTATTATAAAATTTTTAGTAGGAAACTTTGTTAAATAAATTCCTTCAGAATTAGATGTTGTTCTAATCTTTTTCAATAAAAGTAGCGTGGTAAATAGGTATAATGCAAAAGTAATTAATGGCATAGAATACTTAACAAACAAATAAGATGAGTCAAGCTCCAACTCTAAAATATAAATTGTATTTATAATAAAATAAAGAGTCGAATCTACAGCCTTAATAAAAATAAAACCAAATAACAGCCATAATACCAGTAGTAAATTTTCTCGCTTCATATCAAATTTGTAGAAACAATTTCTGAATTCCCGCTTTCGTGGAAAAGACAAATTATCAAGTAAACAATTACCTATTTTAAAAACAAGTTAGAAAATATGTTAGCTGTCTTTCCCGCGAAAGCGGGAATCCATTTATTAATATTATTAATAAATAAATTAACTAAACCATTGTCCCCAAGGAATCCTGCTTAAAATAAAGATTAGTGCAAGGGTATAAAAAACGGTTAATGTTTTAAATTTAGCCTTAGAAGTTGTTTTCTTTTTGTGTTTAGAAAACCCTATTGTTATTAATATAACAGCAATAATCATAATCATTGGATGCTCTATTGCATAAAGTCTAAGTTCTGCATTTTTCATAACCTCACCCATTCCAGAAGCTTTAATAGCTTTAAAAGCATTTGGTGATACAAAAAATATAATCAGTCCAATTAATAATTGAATATGAGTAACTATTAAAGCAAATAAAGAAATTCGCATGTCTTTAGCGCTGTATTCTTTTTTTGAAAAAAGACCTAATAACGCATTAATAGTTGCAATTACAACAAGTAATAAAACTAAATAAGCCCAATACGAATGAATAAACTGAACGGTTGTGTACATAGTGATTTTGTTTTAGTATAATACCAAAAATAGCCTTGGTATTACAAATGTAATAAAATTAAGGCATTAAAAAACCGCTTTCAAGGTTTCCTCGAAAGCGGTAATTTATAATTATAGTAAAATTATTATACCTTCAAATTAATTGAAAATATAACGTAATCCTAATTGCATTTGCCATCTTGATGATTGTAAACCATTATCGTCAATTTCTTCAAGACCGTTATCAGCAACAAGGTCTGGATCGAATGTAAATACAGGATCTGGACCACCAGTAACAGTTGTTAACAAACCAACATTACGACGAATGAAGTTACGTTTTCCCCAATCTTTATTCAATAAGTTAGTAAAGTTAAAGATATCTACAGATGCTTGGAAAGTATGACTGTTTTTACCAAGTTTTAAGGTAAAGTCTTGTAAAAGTTTAAAATCAATTACATGACTCCAAGGTCCTCTATCACCATTTCTTTCAGCATATTGTCCTCTACGACCACTTAAGTAATCATCTCCTTCAATAAATGCATCTAATGCAGCCCATTGTTCAGCAGGTGTTAATCCCCCATCTCCACTTTGGTCGGCAAGAGTAATTTCTCCAGCACTTGCAGGAATATAAATTAATGCATTATCTCTAGAATCATCATTTAATAAGTCACGTCCTTCTCTGTAAGTATAACTAAATGGTGTTCCTTGCGTTCCATCATAGAATAAACCAAAAGTTGTTTTAAAAATACCTTTCTGATCCCATGTTATTTCATACGAAGCGTTACCAGAAATACGACTACCTAAAGCAAAGTCTGAACGAGTTTCAGTAAGTCTTGAGTTCTTACCATTTACAGATTGTCTGTTTCTCCATTGAGAACTATTTTGAGAAGATGTTCCGTCAAATACTTTATACGAATCTCCATAAGAGTAAGAAATTTGCCCTTGGAAACCATTATCAAATGGCTTACGTAACGTAAAAGTTGCATTATAAGCATAACCTTCAGTTGTATTTGAAGCTAAAATAATTCTTCCATATGTTGGATCAATTTCATCTCTTCTATCATAAAAAGGTCTGTTATCTGCACCATTAAGATGACCAATTGGACCTTTTAAATTTAAGTTTTCATAATAGATATCAGTAAGTACATCTGTATATAAGAAATCTGCAGAAGCGATTAATCCCCACCAAGGTAGTTTTTGATCGATTGCAATATTATACTTCATTACTTGAGGCAACTTGAATCCTTTAGCAAATAAATCAATATTTCCACCTGTTCCTCCAGATCCTGGAGCTGGGTCTTCAAATTGATTGTTTACATCAGCTTCAAAAGGTCTACCAAACTCAAAGTTAAATCCACCAGTTACACCATTATTATTATAAGTACCTCCTGGCCATACTAAAGGTAATCTAGAAGTGAATATTCCAAAACCACCACGAACTTGAGTTTTGTTATTGTCATGTACATCCCAGTTAAATCCAAAACGAGGTGATAAATGAACAGTTGCATCAACCCCTTGACCTACTCTAGCGCCTTGTAAATTTTTGCCAAATGCTTTTAATAAACCAACAGTTCTTGTGTTAAAGTCATCATTCACGGTTCCATCTTCCCAATAAGGAATATCAAGACGTAAACCATATGTTAATTTAAAGTTATCTGTAACTTGGAATTCATCTTGTGCATAAAACCCTAATTGTGATGTTTTAAAATCGGCAGAACCTGCAGATTCATCACCAACTGTTCCATCTCCTAATAAAGAATATCCATGTTGATAAACATTAGAGTTTTGACCTGTCATAAATTCATTTAAACCACTAGAAGTTAAAATTCCATCATCATCAAATTGATCTTCGAATGTGTAAAAACCAAAGTTAAAGGCGAAAAATAAGTTCTTTACTTTTGAGTGCTCATAATTAACACCTAATGTAACTGTATGTCTTCCTGCATAGATTTCAAAATTATTATTAATCGTAAAAACATCTTGATCTAATAGGTTTGCAGTCGAGAAAGGCTCAGCTCCAAAATTTATTTCACCAGCTCCGTCTTGAATTTCTACAGTTGGAAATGGATTTCCTAATGGATCTCTATCATCACGAACTGAAGTTAGACCAATAACTAAGTTATTTGCATATTTATTACCACTATAACTCCACTCAAATGCAGTAGAATTAGTAGTTGTTAAAAATGATTCTGAACCATTAATAAAGCCAATATTTCTATCTCCAGAGTTTCTTGCTTCTAAATTATCTCCTTTTACATAACTATGACGAAGTGATAATTTGTTTTTATTATTAAGGTTAAAATCTATCTTAGCTGTAAACTTGTCACTTTCTAATGTTCTAGTGTTATCTGTAAAACCTCCTGGATCATATCCATACGTGTTCATTAAGAAACTTCTAAGTCCATCTAAATCTGCTGAAGATGCTCTACCATCATAATTACTAATGTTAAACGGCTGAGGTGTTTCATCATCTTGTCTTTCATAATTAAGAAAGAAAAATAATTTATCCTTAATAATTGGACCTCCAACACGTACACCATAAGTTAAGGCGCTAAACTCATCTAGTTTTTCTCTAGACTCATCATCACCAACTAAATCTGGTGGCGTTTTTCCAGCGAAACTTTCATTTCTAAAAAAACTATAAACCGAACCTTTAATTTGGTTTGTTCCAGAACGAGTAATTGCATTAATTGACCCTCCAGAAAAACCAGATTGTCTAACATCAAAAGGTGCAATATTTACTTGGAATGTTTCAATAGCATCAACCGAAAACGGGTTTACACCAGTTTGACCTCCATTAGTACCAGATCCAGCAAGACCAAATACATCATTATTTACAGCACCATCAATATAAATGGCATTGTAACGATTATTTTGTCCAGCTAAAGAAACTGAAAAACCATCATTACCTTCGGTAATTTGAGCCTGAGGTGTTACCCTAACAAAATCGGCAATCGATCTTGATGTAGCAGGCAAGGTATTAATATCTCTTGCTGTAATTGTTGTTTCTGTCCCAGTTTTATTACTGTCGAAAACATTGTCTCGCCTTACAGAAATTACAACTTCTTCTAAAGCGCTAGAAGATTCAGAAAGATTAACACTAATTTTTTGTGAATTACCTAATTGTAAATAAACATTGTTATTTACATAATCATTAAATCCAACGTAAGAAATAGTCACATTATAAGGACCACCTGCTCTCATGTTAGAAATACGATAGAAACCATCAAAATCTGTGATAGCTCCATACGTTGCTCCAGTTTGGCTGTGTACGGCAACTACGTTTGCCCCGCCCAATGGCACTTCTTGATTATCAAGAATACGACCATTAATACTACTTGTAGTTACCCCTTGTGCAAATGACATTACACTCATAAATAAAAAGGAAACCACTAAATAAAAAGTAATTTTTTTCATCATAAAATATTTAAATTTTGGTTAATGCAAAACTACAAAATTTCATTTGAATAACAACTTTATGAAAACGTTAAGATTCTTAATGTAAATTTTGTGATTTTAGCTTAGTATAAGATTCGTAAAAAACTGATAATTAGCCTATTGATTTGCTGTTAATTTATTAACAGACTTATAAACGATAAAAAAATAATTGTTTTAAAAATTTATGCAGTCTAATCCTTCCTTTAAAGGAGCTATAAATTTTAAATATGAATTTCGCAATGAATCGGGTAAAGGTTTTGAAGCTGGTAAATCTAATTGAAAAGGATCTACTTGTTTACCGTCTTTCCAAAAACGATAACAAACATGTGGTCCTCCAGAGTTTCCTGTAGTTCCAATCCAACCAATGACTTCACCTTGACTAACATAATCTCCCACTTTTACATTTCGTTTTTTCATATGTAAGTATTGGGTTTCGTAGGTCGAATTATGTCTAATCTTAACGTAATTTCCATTGCCGCCTCGTCGTTCCGATTTAGTGACTGTTCCATCGGCGGTTGCTAAAATTGGTGTTCCATAAGGTGCTGCAAAATCGGTTCCTTTGTGTGGACGAACTTTATAACCGTAGTATTTAATTCTTCTTTTTAAATTATATCGAGAAGATATTCGACTAAAGGCTACTGGTGCTTTTAAAAAAGCTCTACGTAAATTATTTGCTTCTTCATCGAAAAAATCGGAAGTATTATGAATAGAATCATCAACGTAATTAAACGCTAATAATGGCTTCCCTCTATGTTCAAAATAAACAGCTTTAATTTTATCTAAACCAGCTGGAATCGTATCATTAATAAATTTTTCGGTATAAATTACCTTAAATCGATCGCCTTTCTGTAATCTAAAAAAATCGATAGTCCAGGCGTAAATACTAGCTAATCTATCAGTCATATATGGACTAAGATGCTGTTCTTCCATCGTTTCTGATAGAGAACTTGTAATAATTCCTGAAGCATATTTTTCGACAACCGAAACTGGTTTTTTCTTATTAAAAGTAGAAATACTATCCCTTAAATCAATAACAACGTAGTCTACCTTATTTTTTTCATAAATAAAAACTTGCGTAGTATTAAGGCTATCTTTTGAATTTAATAATACATAAGGCCTTCCTATCTTAACCCTTCGTACATCAAAACTATCTTTAATCTTCGTTACGACTTCAAATATTTTATTTTGAGAAACATGGTTTTCATCTAAAATTGCACCAAATGTATCTCCAGATCTTATGGTATCACGAATGACATTGTAATGATTTAGTATGTATCCGTATTCTTTATTTACTTTTGGAATAATTACTTCGACCTTCTCGTCTTCAATATTTTTTTCTGAAGTACATGAAACCAGCGCAAACAAAATTGTAGTAAATAAGAGGCTAATCTTTTTCAATATTGTATGTTTTATTTTTAGAACTCTTTTTAGTTCATTATTCTTGCCCCCAGTTTTTTAGTTCATCTTCTGTCCATAATGAAGGAAAAAAGATTCTTTTTTGATACTTAGGATGCATATACTTTACCCAGTCACTTCCTCCAGTAGCTTCAATAACTTCTGCCGAATTTCCTGCATCTAAGTAGTGTTTTGCAGCGTAATAATGTGCCATTACCCAAGTAATATTTACAGTATAATCGTAATGTCGCATTGCTTTTATCAACGCTGAGTCCTCACGAACACTTTGAGGTAATTCTTTAAACCGCGAATATAAATTTTTATTGTTGTATTCTTGTGTAAATGCAACAAATTCATCACGATATTTTTCTTCAAAAACACTTAAGAGATACGATTTCTTACCTGTTTTATAATCTTTTCCTGCTGCCTGCCAGTATAAATGCTCTAATGCATGTTCGTAGGGAGTATTGCGATCAATGGTTTCGCGAAAACGTGCATCAATTAAATTAATAAGTTCGGTTGACGCAAATTCAATTTTTCGATATTGTGCGCTTTGGAAACCACTTGCAGGAGTTAGTGTATTTCTAAACTTTAAATATTGCTCGACATCCATTCCTTCTTGCATAATAGAAAAAGACGAGCTTAGCATATCAAAATACCTACTAATGCGCATCAATCTAGACGAAAAGAAAGTGGCAGTTAAATTTTCATGTTGTGCCACTTGATCAATTTCCCATAGAATCATTTTAAACAACAATTCATTAATTTGATGATACATGATAAACACCATTTCATCGGGTAATGTAGTTCTTTGTGTTTGAAGGCTTAAAAGTGCATCGGTTTGAACGTAATCCCAATAATTCATGGGTTTACTATACAAGAGCCCTTCTAAATGTGTGTCTAAATCTTGACCAATTGCACTGTATTTTTTTTCTAATTGATCTAAGAGACCATTAATTTTTGAGTTGGTTGTCATAAACTAATCTACAATAATTTTAAATGAATGCTTTAAACCTTTAAATTCAATTAAGTCGGCCTTTAATGAGCCAACAGCCAATTCGGCTTTAATTCGTACTGGCACTCTATTTTCGTCGTTTGATACCCAAACTGTAAGGCTTTCTTTTTCTTTAAACACACGCCCAGATTGTACATAAGGTCTAAATATTAAACAGGAGATTTTTCCAAACTTGGTATTCAAAACTTCTTCCCCTAAATATTTAAGTCTGAATTTATAGTTTTCTTTATCAAAAAACATATCCATGTCGGTAACATCTCCTTCTTTAAGGTTTTTAAAATCTAATTTATTTCTTAAATAATAAAATGCCGAAACCATGTCTTGGGCATCTTTTGGGAATGTTACGGTTTCTTTTGTATTGTGTTTTTTATTATATATTAAGGCCTTTCCTGTTACATGATTAAAATCTATTTGGATATCTTTAGTGTGCCCGCCTTCATCAATTTTTCTTATAAAACGATACGGAATATCCTTTTCGATATCTACATACGATTGGTAATAATCTTCTACACTAAAAAATAAACGAGACAAGCCTGTTGTTCTTCCTTCTCCTTTAATATGAAAAACTGGCTTTCCATTTAAAATTGTTTCATTTACTTCTAATGTAGCGTATCCTGCTGTTACAAATCCATAATGAATACGCATTTTTAGCCATTCGCCATCTTCATATGCTTTGTCTTGTTGGGCATATAAAAATGAGTTTATCGCTAAAAATAAGAGTATACTAAATTTATTTATCATGTTATATTTAATCTATTTTTAAAAGTAATTACAATTTTTATTCCAAAAGTACACTTCCTCTTTTTAAACAATAATAATTATCTCCCTATTTTTATAGAGTTCCTCTGTTTTCTTGTTCTCTTTCAATTGCTTCAAACAATGCTTTAAAATTTCCAACACCAAAAGACTGAGCGCCTTTGCGTTGAATAATTTCAAAAAACATAGTTGGTCTATCTACAACTGGTTTTGTAAATAGTTGTAGCAAATAGCCTTCGTCGTCTCTATCTATTAAAACACCGTGCTTTTTAAGTACTTCAACATCTTCGTCGATTTCTCCAACACGCTCTAATAAGTCGTCGTAATAATTGTCTGGGACATATAGAAATTCTACGCCTCTATCTCGCATTGCCGAAACTGTCTCTACAATATCATTTGTTGCAACAGCAATATGTTGCACTCCTGCACCTTTATAAAAATCTAAATATTCTTCAATCTGCGATTTCTTTTTTCCTTTGGCGGGTTCGTTAATTGGAAATTTAATTCGCCCGTTTCCATTGCTCATTACTTTAGACATGAGTGCGGTATATTCTGTAGAAATATCGTCATCGGTAAATGAAATGATTTGGGCAAATCCCATTACTTTTGCATAAAAATCGCACCAAGTTTTCATTTCTCCCCAGCCAACATTTCCTACCATATGGTCGATAAATTTTAGCCCTACTGGCTCTGGATTATAGTGTGAGTTCCATTTTTGATAACCTGGAAGGAAAACGCCATTATAGTTTTTTCGTTCAACAAATATATGTACTGTCTCTCCATAGGTGTAAATTCCAGAACGTATAACAAAGCCATCTTTATCTTCTTCACGAGTTGGCTTCATAAAAGGTTTTGCTCCTCTTTTTGTAGTTTCTTCGAATGCATTTGTAGCATCATTTACCCAAAGTGCCATTACTTTTACACCATCGCCATGTTTGTTTATATGGGCGTTAATTGCACCTCCTTCGTCTAAAGGAGTTGTTAAAACCAATCGTATTTTATCTTGTTTTAACACATATGAAACACGGTCTTTTAATCCTGTTTCAAGTCCTGCAAAAGCTTCAGATTGAAAGCCAAAGGCAGTTTTATAGAAATGTGCCGATTGTTTTGCATTACCAACGTAAAGCTCTACATAATCGGTTCCTAACAATGGAAGAAAGTCTTCTGCGTCTTCAAATATTTTCTTTAATCCGTATTCTGTATTTTGTAAATCTGTTAAACTTTTTATTTCTGCTGACATATGCTGTTATTTTAAATTTTTTAGCCCTGATTGAGGTATTTGTCGAAGCTCATTTTTGTTTGTTACAAAAATAGCGACTACCGAAAGCAGGAAATTGCTACTCATAAAACTACTAAATCCATGATTTATAGTAATTGCCCGAATCTATTTTTAGGGCTTCTTCGGTAACCATTAATGGTTTAAATGTATCTACCATTACCGCCAGTTCTTCGGTATTTGTTTTACCAATACTACGCTCCATTGCACCTGGATGTGGCCCATGTGGTATTCCTGCTGGATGCAATGTAATTTGTCCTTTTTCGATATTGTTTCGGCTCATAAAATCACCGTCGACATAATATAAAACTTCATCTGAATCGATATTACTATGATTATATGGAGCTGGTATTGCTTTTGGATGGTAATCGTATAACCTAGGTACAAACGAACAAATTACAAAGGTGTCGGTCTCGAATGTTTGATGAATTGGGGGTGGTAAATGAATCCTACCTGTAATGGGTTCGAAATCATGTATTGAAAGTTTGTACGGATAATTATAACCATCCCAACCGACTACACTAAAGGGGTGTGCTGCATAGTTATATTCGTGAATTGTATCTTGTTTTTTTACTTTTACTGTAAAGTTACCTGTATCTGAAAACGTCTCTAGTTTGTTTGGTGGATGTATATCACGTTCGCAAAAAGGGGAATGTTCTAGATGTTGTCCAAACCAATTACGATATCTTTTTGGTGTGTAAATAGGACTTTTAGATTCTACTATAAATAACCGATTATCTTCGGTGTCGAAATCTATTTGATAAATCATTCCTCTTGGAATTACTAAATAATCACCATATTCGAAATCTATATTTCCTAAAAATGTACGTAGTTTTCCTGTTCCTTTATGAATAAATATAACTTCGTCGGAGTCGGTGTTTTTATAAAAATAATCTCGCAACGATTTTTTTGGTGCTGCTAAAGCGATATAACAATCACTATTAGCTAAAACGATTTTACGACTCTCTAAAAAATCATTAGTTGGTGGAACAGCAAAACCATTTAAACTTAATGATTTCATGTTTTTTTCAACTGCAATTTTAGGTGCGACATCGTACGATTTAATTATTTCTTTTACTTGTGTTGGTCGATGTGTGTGATATAATAATGATGACATCCCATCGAATCCTATTGTACCAAAAAGTTCTTCGTAGTAAAACTTTCCTTCTGGACTTTTAAAAACTGTATGTCTTTTGGGTGGTATGTTCCCTAATGTGTGATAACGTGGCATTTTAAATAATTAAAAGATTAAAAATTGAATACTTAAAATAATCATTTAACAACTATTCTGGGTTTCGTTTCGTTCGAAACTTTAAATCTAGAAGTGTATATGTTCCATATATAATTGCCATGAAACAAATATCGGAAATTTTTATCGCTTTTTTATGAAGAAATTGCTAAAACCTAAACCCTACGCTAACATAAAATTCTCCTTCTTCGCGCTCTGGCGAATACGAGTATTTTAAATCTATTGGTCCAACAAAGGTTTCCCACCCACAACCAATGGCATATCCTGTATAATCTATTTCATTAATCCATTGGTTTGTTGTAAATAATCGATCGCCAACATTAGCGATATTTGCAGAAATATTAATGTGACTATTTTTGAAAATTTCGTAATCGAAAGTAAGTGAAGCCTTTAAATAAGTATCGCCACGAAAACTTAAAGCGTCATAGCCATAAAATGAAATGATGTTATTTACTGGTTTAAAACCATCGCCACCAAGAAAAAAGTCTAAGGTATTTGTAGAGGAGCTTCCAATTTTAACACCACCTTCGGTTGAAGCAACAATCGAAAGTTTTTTGAAAATTGTTTTTGCAAATCCTATTTTTGCTTTTGCAATCGAAAATTCTTCAAAATCTTTATTTATACCATTCGCAAAAAGATAGAGATGAAAATCACCTTCAAAATAAAACCCTTTTGTTGGATAAAATTTATTATCGTAGGTGTCGAATTTTAAAAATCCGTAGGTGCTAAAATAGTTTGTGTCTTCAAAAATAGTTCTAGGGTTGTTGTTTTCATCAATGCCTATTGTTTCTGAAAGATATCGAAGCCATTTATGTTCTATACCAACACCAAACAAATAACTTCTTTTAAAAAGAGTTTGAACAAAAACTTGATTTGTTAAATCGCTGTATTCTAATTCAATTTGATTAAGTTCATTATCGTCTGGCATATTGTCTTCAGAATAAACAAAATCAACAGCCACATTTTTATCAAAAAAATTATAATGAGAGTTCAATCCAACACTCCAATAATAACCCTTATCGATATAATAATCTAGATTATATCTAATATTATCGCCAACAATAAAATCGAAAGATACCACATCGTTATTACTAATTAACCGTTTTCGAGTAATGTTTACTAGCGCGGCACTTTTAAATAATTTATCGTAGTGAACACCTAAACGTAGCAATAATTTTGAATCACTCTCTTTTACATCAATAACTAGCTTTTTCCAAGAATTTCCTTCATTAATAAAATGGTAATCTATATGCTCAAAATTAGCAGTTGCTGTCATGTTATTTACACCTTCATTAAACTTTATATAGGTAGTTTTTAAAGGTGTTCTAATTTTAAGTTTTCCTAAAATATAGGATCTTGTGTAGGTTTTATTTCCATTTATTTCTACCGAAGATATCCACAAACTATCTGTAGTAATTTTAACTCCTTTGGGAGCTACATTATTAGTTTGTCTTGCTGCAATCTTTTTTAATTCTGAAAATTTTATAGTTGCTTTATCTACCCCAGATTTAATAATTTTATCGACGTCACTAAATGATATTACCGAATAGTCATCGATCATTGGATCTAAATACACATCGGTTTTAGCAACCTTTGTTTTCATGTCTTTTATCGTTCGGTAATTATTTATTTGCATTAAAATATCGAAAGCCGATTTTAAATTTTCTCTTGTTTCTAGCGAGTCTTGAACATCTACACCAATTATTATATCTGCACCCATAGCCCGAACCTCATCTATTGGATAATTATTTACAACGCCACCATCTATTAGTAGCCTACCATTAATTTCTACTGGGCTAAGTAAAGATGGAATCGCACCACTAGCAGTTATTGCTTTTGGTAAATTCCCAGAATTTATTAGTACCATTTCGCCTGTTTCTATATCGGTTGCAATACAAAAAAAAGGAATTGGAAGCTTGTTAAAGTCATCTATATCACTAACATGATCTGTTAATTTCGATAATAAATTATAGACATTCTGGCCTTTTGATAAAGCTGAAGGAATCTTAATTTGAAAGTTATCGAAGGGTAATGTAATAGCATACTTTTCGGAGTCGTCTTTTTCGTAAAAAGTTTTTGCGCTTCGCGGAAGGTTATCTTGTATAAGCATTTCAAAATCGGTGGTTCTAATAATAGAATCCAATTGCTTGGCATTGTATCCTGAAGCATATAATGCTCCTATAATTGCGCCCATACTAGTGCCACCAATATAATCAATACGTATCCCCGCTTCTTCAATAATTTTTAATACACCAACATGCGCAAATCCTTTGGCACCACCACCACTTAAAACAAGACCAACTTTAATATCTTCTTTTTCAATTTCCTGCGAAAAAGAAAACATTGCTGTTAAAAATACAATTAAAACGACTATTCGTTTCATATTTCATATTTAACCTTGTAAAAGGTTTTTAAGTTATTTATTAAAATGAGTCTTTATTTTTTTTGCTCGACTCGACCCAATTACTGCTGCAATTTCGTCAAAACTGGCTTGCGAAACACGTTTTACACTTTTAAATTTTTGCAGTAAATCGATTATTGTTTTTTCGCCAATACCCGAAATAATATCTAATTCGGTTGTTAAGGCATTTTTACTTCGCTTATCGCGATGAAAATTAATTCCAAATCGATGTGCTTCATTTCGTAACTGCTGAATTATTTTCAAAGTCTCCGATTTCTTATCTAAATATAAGGGTATCGAATCGTTTGGGTAAAATAATTCTTCCAATCTTTTTGCTATTCCTATGATAGCAATCGTACCACGAAGGTTTAATTTATCTAAACTTTTTAAAGCCGAAGATAATTGTCCCTTTCCTCCATCTATGATGATGAGTTGTGGAAATGGTTGCTTCTCATCTTGCAATCTTTTGTACCTTCTATATACAACTTCTTCCATCGAAGCATAATCATCGGGACCTTCAACGGTTTTAATAGCAAACTTTCTATAGTCTTTTTTACTAGGTTTTCCATTTTTAAAAACCACACAAGCTGCCACAGGGTTGGTTCCTTGTATGTTCGAATTATCAAAACATTCAATATGTCGTGGTTCTTCCGATAAACGAAGATCTTTTTTCATTTGTGCCATGATACGGTTTTCATGTCGGTTCGGATCTGTAATCCTTACTTGTTTAAACCGTTCCATTCTATAATATTTTGCATTCCGAAGCGATAAATCTAATATTTTCTTTTTATCTCCAGCCTTTGGAATATGTACTTTTATTCCCTCACCAACATTTACTTTAAAGGGTGTGTACAATTCTTTACACTGTGAATTAAACCGTTGTCGAAGTTCAACAATTGCTAATAAAAGCAACGCTTCATCTGTTTCTTCTAATTTCTTTTTAACCTCCATTGTATGCGATCTAATAATAGACCCATACGATATTTGTAAAAAATTTATATAGCCATAACTATCGTCGGAAACAATCGAAAAAACATCGACATTGTTTATTTTAGGATTTACAATCGTAGACTTAGCTTGATAGTTTTCCAACACATCAATTTTTTCCTTAATCTGCTGCGCATCTTCGTATTGAAGGTTAGCTGCAAATCCTTTCATTTGTTTTTTAAACCGAACTAAAGACTCTTTAAAGTTTCCTTTTAATACTTGTCTTATTGCGTCTATGTTTTCTAAATATTCTGGTTCTTGTTGCTTTCCTTCACAAGCTCCTAAGCAATTTCCTAAATGAAACTCTAAACATACTTTATATTTATTTCCTGCTATTTTTTTTTCTGAAAGATCGTAGTTACAGGTTCTTAATTGGTACAAGCCTTTAATAAGGTCTAAAAGAGTATGCACCGTTTTCATACTCGTATACGGCCCAAAATATTCAGAGCCATCTTTAATAACTCTTCGCGTCGAAAAGACTCTAGGGAACCGTTCTTTTTTTATGCAAATCCAAGGATACGTTTTATCATCCTTTAGCATAACATTATATCGTGGCTGATACTTTTTTATTAAATTATTTTCGAGTAGTAAGGCATCGGTTTCAGTAGCAACAACAATGTGTTTTATCGTTACAATTTTTTTAACTAATAACCGTGTTTTTCCTATTTCATGTTTTTTTGTAAAGTAAGAAGAAACACGTTTTTTTAAATTTTTTGCTTTTCCAACATACAACAACTTCCCATCAGTATCATAGTATTGATACACTCCCGGATTATTTGGAAGCGTCGAAATCTGAAGCTTAATTGTTGGGTTTGACATCTTTCAAAGATACTTGAAGTCTTGGTTTTTTTCTAAAATTAGTTTTGCTAAATTTTTAATGAATTTATTTAACAATATTGTTTTTTATTACCTTGCAATAAATTGCATTTACATGAACATTGCCATTTTATCTAGAGGCGTACAGTTGTATTCGACACAAAGCCTTATAAAAGCTGCCGAAATGAGAAATCATGATGTAACCGTAATAGACCCTTTGCAATGTAAACTTATTATCGAAAACGGTATTCCTCAAGTAAAATACGACAACGAATTAGTCGATGATCTTCATGCAATTATTCCGCGTATTGGTGCTTCAAATACCTATTTTGGTTCTTCTTTAGTACGGCAATTTGAAATGATGGGTGTGTTTTCTTCTGTTTCTGCGGAAGCTATTATAACATCAAGAGATAAATGGACCTGTTTTCAACTACTTTCAAAAGCAAATATTCCAACGCCAAAAACAATCTTAGGAAACCTTAAAAATGTCGAGTCATTATTAGATGAAATTGAAGATACTCCGGTAATCATTAAAATATTAAAAGGAACACATGGTCAAGGTGTTATTTTAGCAGAAACAAAACAAAGTGCATTGGCAACTATTGAAACACTTGAAGCCTTAGGTGCTCGCTATATTATTCAAGAATATGTTGAAGAATCGCAGGGTTCAGATTTAAGAATTATTGTTGTAGATGGCGTTGTTATTGCTGCTATGAAACGACAAAGTAAGGAAGGTGAGTTTAGATCGAATTTACATCGTGGTGGTTCTTCCGAAAATGTAACATTAAGCTATCAAGAAGAAGCTATTGCGCTTCGTGCAGCTAAGGTATTACGACTTGGGGTATGCGGCGTCGATATTTTACAATCGAATCGCGGACCGCTAGTTTTAGAAATTAACTCGACACCAGGGCTCGAAGGCATCGAAAATACAACAGGAAAAAATATTTCGCGTAGCATAATTGGTTTTATTGAACGTAACAAAAAATAAATGACTCTAAAAAAAGCATCAGAGATACAAGTATGTGGCGAAACGATACTTCCAGGCGAATCGAAAGAAATAAATTTAAATGTTGCTAAACTTCATACAAATACAGCTATTGAAATTCCTATTATTATCGAGCGTTCAAAATTTGAAGGTCCTACCGTTTTATTTTCAGCAGGAATTCATGGCGATGAAGTAAATGGTATTGAAATCGTTCGCCAACTTATTGCCAAGGGAATTAACAAGCCAAAAACAGGAATGATTATTTGTATTCCTATTGTAAATATTTTTGGTTTTATTCATAAATCTAGAGAATTCCCAGATGGAAGAGATTTAAATCGTGCTTTCCCTGGTAGTAAAAATGGATCGCTTGCATCCAGACTTGCTTATAGGCTTTCGAAAGATATTTTACCTCATGTCGATTATTGTTTCGATTTTCATACAGGTGGCTCCAGTCGATTTAATGCTCCACATGTTCGTGTTATACCTAATGATAAAAAATTAAAAAAACTATCCGAAGTTTTTAACGCACCATTTATTTTACATTCAAAAAACATTAAAAAATCCTTCAGAAGTCATTGTACAAAAAAAGGAATTCCTATGCTTTTATTTGAAGGGGGTAAATCGAACAGTATCGATTCTATCATTTGTAATTGCGGTGTAAATGGCTCAAAACGTGTTCTCGATTATTTGGGAATGTTACCGAATAAGTTTAAAGTTTCGGCGCGCTCTAAACCTTCAATATTAATTACAAAAAGTACATGGCTTCGCGCGCAATCTTCAGGAATGTTTAAGCCTGCTACAAAAGTTGGCGCGCTTGTAAAAAGGGGTGATGTTTTGGGATATATAACCGATCCATATGGAAAATCGAATTCATGGATACGCGCTGCTAACCAAGGGTATATCATTAATTTAAACGAATCGCCTATCGTGTATCAAGGTGATGCGTTATTTCATATTTCGACTTCATTAGGTAGCGTTAAGAAATAGGTTTTCTTATAGTATTACAACAATAAAGACAAAATTAATAATAATAAAAATAGTATATTTACGATTAGTATTTTAAATAAACCAAATCAACAAATGGAAACAATTAACAATCAAGCTGGAGGCCCTCCAGAAAATAATTTAGTATGGGCAATTTTATGTACCGTATTATGTTGTATGCCTCTAGGGGTAGTCGCTATTGTTAAAGCAGCTAAGGTAAAAGAACTTTGGGTTCAAGGCAATCACGAAGCCGCTAATAAAGCCGCTGCAGATGCTAAAAAATATGCTCTTTGGGGAGCAATAATTGGACCTATTGCTTTAATTCTTTTTTACGTAATATTTTTTGTGATTTATGCAGGAGCTCTTTTTGCTTCCGGGATATAAAAAGTTTTTAAAAATAATCCTTATAGTTGTAATACTTACAGGTCTATTTTTAACATTTAGGTTTTTTAACCCATCAGAGCATTCTTTCTTTTTTTCTTGTCCGATAAAATATGCAACAGGATTTTATTGTCCTGGTTGTGGTTCGCAAAGAGCGATACATCAATTATTACATTTTAATATTATTGATGCATTTAGGCTCAACCCATTAATGGTATTGAGTTTACCAATTATATTTTATGGTTTGTGGTTACAAATTTGGAATTTTATATTTGAAACCAAATATCGCGTAAGTTTGTTTTATAGTAAATTGTTTATCTACGGCTACTTTGGTATCGTATTGTTATATTGGATTTTAAGAAATATTCCTTTTTCTCCTTTTAATTTATTAGCTCCAACAGAGTAATTTTACAACAATTTAATCTGTATTTGGCGAAGCATCTTTTGGAACTTCTATTTCTTTCTTTGGAAAGGCTTTCTTATGAAACACCAATAACATTCCAACTCCAACCGATATTGAGAAATCGGCTACATTAAAAACGGGTTCAAAAAAAGTGAAGTACTCTCCTCCCCAAAAAGGAATCCAACTTGGTAACTCGCCAGTCCACATTGGGAAATATAACATATCGACTACTTTTCCATAAAAAAGCGATCCATAACCTCCTTCATCTGACATAAATGAAGCTACTTGCCCGTGGCTGTTATTAAAGATTAATCCGTAAAAAACAGAGTCGATAATGTTTCCGAAGGCACCTGCGAAAATAAATGAGATGGCAAGCGTAAGTACTTTTGAGATTTTTTCTTTAACCGATTTCCATAACCAATACCCAATACCAACTATAGCAGCTAAACGAAATAAGGTAAGAAATAGCTTTCCATATTCTCCAGGAATCTTAGCTCCCCAGGCCATTCCTTCATTTTCAACAAAATAAATTTGAAACCATTCAAGACCAAACACATTAATATTATCATGTAAAACAAAATGAGTTTTGATATATATTTTTGAAATTTGATCGATTAGTAAGATCAAAATAATAAGTAAGATCGATTTTTTTAAAGTCATATTTCTTAAAATGCAGAAGCAAAAATACGTAAAATTATTTCTTTTGTACCATAACAATCGACCCCTTATTTGTTTCGGCAAGAATCAAATAATTTGCAGGGTTTATTAGTTCATTAATAACCGTTCCATTAATCGAAATCCCTTGGCCGTAAATAACTGTTTGTGCTTCAATATGTATATTCCCTTCAAACGTTTTTATAGTAGCATTCCCACTAAAATCAAATAAATCACAATTTCCGGACTGTAAAGAAGCTTGAATATTTTTATATTCTCCAATAGCTATAAGCGATGCTAACTCCGATTGTATTTCTATAACAAATCCCTTTGGAATTTTTAAAACTAACTCGATAGAAAGTAGTTTATGTGCAGCTAGCTTATCATTTATTGGAATAAAATCGGGTAAAAATGACGTAGTAAGTTCGAGATTATTGTCATGTTGCTTTACATTAAGAAAAACTTTATCAAAAAGTTCACCTTCAAAAGTTGCAGCTATCGTTATCTTTTTTTCTAAAGTTGTGTTAATTGAAACCTTGAAAATAGCATCCGATACGATACTAATTTTTTCAATACCTAAAGCTTCAAATTCTTTAGATATTTGTTTTTGTGAAACCCCAATATGGCTTACTAATAGTAATAAAAGCAATATATAAAACTGTAGTTTCATTAATACAAAAAACGCTCCGTTTAGGAGCGTTTAAATTATTTTTGTCTGTTTTTAGCTTCAATGCTAAGTGTGGCGTGTGGCACTAATTTTAATCGCTCTGGATTAATTAGTTTTCCAGTTACTCGACAAATACCATAGGTTTTATTCTCAATTCTTATAATGGCATTTTTAAGATCGCGAATAAATTTTTCTTGGCGAATTGCCAATTGCGAATTTGCTTCTTTACTCATCACTTGGCTACCTTCGTCGAAAGCTTTAAAAGTTGGCGAAGTATCGTCTGTGCCATTATTACTATCGTTTCTATAAGCACTTTCAATTAATTCTAATTGGTGCTGTGCGTTCTCTATCTTTTCGTTAATAAGCGCTCTAAATTCTTCTAAATGTTCGTCGCTATATCTATTTATTATTTCTTCTGCCATAATCTTAATTTTTACTAATTACCAAATTGGTGGTAATATCATCAAAAGCAATTTCAATTCCATTGCTTACTTCTTCCACAAATTCTAATGTTTCTGTTAATGTTTCTAGTTTTATATATTCAATATTTTGTTTCACCGCCTCTATTAATCGTTCTTCTTTTTGAAGTTTTATATTCACTCGGTCTGTTACATCGAAACCAGAATCCTTTCTAATATTCTGAATTCGGTTTACGAGTTCTCTTGCAATTCCTTCTTTTTTTAAAGCTTCGGAAATAGTAACGTCTAATGCTACGGTGAGGTTTCCGCTGTTGGCAACAAGCCATCCTTCGATATCTTGTGAACTAATTTCAACTTCAGCGAGACCTAAAGTAATACTTTTTTCATTAATTACAACCGTTATTTCACCTTCCTTCTCAATTTCTGAAATTTCATCCTGACCAAAATTATTTATCGCCATCGAGATTGCTTTCATTTCTTTACCAAAACGAGGCCCTAACACTTTAAAATTAGGTTTTATTTGCTTAACTAAAATTCCTGAAGCATCGTCTAACAACTCGATTTCTTTTACATTTACTTCCGATTTAATTAAGTCCGAAATTGCTTCAATTTCTACACGCTGTGCAACATCTAAAACAGGAATCATTACACGTTGTAATGGTTGTCTTACACGAATCATTTCCTTTTTACGTAACGACAAAACTAATGAAGATATTGTTTGTGCTTTTTGCATTCTACTTTCAAGTGCTTTGTCAATAAAAGACGCATCACTTTTTGGGAAATCGCTTAAATGTATTGATTGTTTTTTCTCACCTTCAACAACACTCGTAAGATCTTTATAAAGGCGTTCCATAAAGAAAGGAGCTACGGGAGCGCTTAATTGCGAAATGCGTAATAAACATGTATATAATGTTTGATACGCCGAAATTTTATCTTCAGCATAACTTCCTTTCCAAAAACGTCTTCGGCTTAAACGCACATACCAATTACTTAAATTTTCCTGAACAAATTCTGAAATTGCTCTCGTTGCTTTTGTCGGCTCATAATCTGCATAAAAAGCATCTACTCTCTCTACAAGGGTATGTAATTCTGAAAGAATCCAACGATCAATTTCGGGGCGTTTGTTTAATGGAATTTCTGCTTCCGAATAATTAAAATTATCGACATTAGCATACAAACTAAAGAAACTATAGGTATTATAAAGTGTGCCAAAAAACTTGTTTCGAACTTCACCAATTCCGTCAAGATCAAATTTTAAATTATCCCAAGGATTCGCATTACTTATCATGTACCAACGCGTAGCATCTGGTCCATATTTGTCTAAGGTTGTAAATGGATCGGTTGCATTTCCTAAACGTTTTGACATTTTTAGTCCGTTTTTATCTAAAACCAAACCGTTCGATACTACGTTTTTATAAGCAACATCATCAAAAGTCATAGTTGCAATAGCGTGTAAGGTATAAAACCATCCTCGAGTTTGATCGACACCTTCAGCAATAAAATCGGCTTTTCGCCATGTGTTTTCAACAAGTTCTTTGTTTTCAAAAGGGTAATGCCATTGTGCGTAAGGCATACTACCACTATCAAACCAAACGTCTATTAAATCGGCTTCACGCTTCATTGGTTTACCAGTTTCTGAAACCAATACAATTTCATCGACTATGTTTTTATGAAGGTCGACTTTACTATAGTTTTCTTCGGAAAAATTTCCTGCTTCGAATTCGGCATAAATATCTTGCTCCATCATTCCAGCTGAAACAGCTTTTTGCATTTCATCTTTAAGTTCTTCAATCGAACCTATTGCTTTTACTTCTTTTCCATCTTCGGTACGCCAAAGTGGTAATGGAATTCCCCAATAACGCGATCGCGATAAATTCCAATCGTTTGCATTGGCAAGCCAGTTTCCAAATCGACCTTCTCCAGTCGATTTTGGTTTCCAATTAATACCGAGATTTAACTCATGCATACGATCTTTAAAATCGGTTACTTTTATAAACCAAGAGTCTAGCGGGTAATATAAAATAGGCTTATCGGTACGCCAGCAATTAGGGTAACTGTGTACATATTTTTCGACTTTAAAAGCCTTATTTTCTTTTTTTAAACGAATGGCAATCTCAACATCTACAGATCGCTCGGGTGCTTTACCATCGTCGTAATATTCATTTTTTATATACTTACCAGCAAGTTCGTTCATTTCGACTCTAAAGCGCCCTTGTAAATCTACTAAAGGTACTAATTTATCGTCATCCATTACAAGTAGCGGTGGTACTTCGGGGCTTGCTTCTTTTGCCACTTTTGCATCATCGGCACCAAAAGTAGGTGCTGTATGTACAATTCCGGTACCATCTTCAGTGGTAACAAAATCGCCAGCAATTACACGAAAGGCATTTTCGGGATTGTTATGTGGAAGTGCATATGGTAATAATTGCTCGTATCTACTTTCAAGAAGTTCGTTTCCTTTAAATTCTTTCAGAATAAAATAAGGAATATGTTTATCGCCTTCACTATAATTTTGAAGGTCCGATTCATTTTCAGCTATATCAAACTTCCCAGAAAATTGTTTTCCAACTAAATTTTTAGCAAGAATAATCTGTATCGGCTCGAATGTATATTGATTAAAAGTCTTTATCAATACATAGTCAATTTTAGCGCCAACGGTTAATGCTGTATTACTTGGTAGCGTCCATGGTGTAGTCGTCCAAGCTAAAAAATAAATAGCACCTTCTACATCTTTAAGAAAAGTAGGAAGGGTTTCTTTTATGGCTTTAAATTGTGCAACAACAGTTGTATCTGTAATATCTTGATACGTGCCTGGTTGATTAAGTTCGTGCGAACTTAGTCCGGTTCCTGCTTTTGGCGAATATGGCTGTATCGTATAGCCTTTGTAAAGCCATCCTTTATCAAAAATTTGCTTAAGTAGCCACCAAACAGTTTCCATATATTTTGGCTCGTAGGTAACATAGGGGTCCTCCATATCTACCCAATAACCAATACGTTCGGTAAGATTATTCCACACATCGGTATATCGCATTACTGCTTTTTTACAAGCCGCATTGTATTCTTCGACCGAGATTTTTTTACCAATATCTTCTTTTGTTATGCCAAGTTCTTTTTCGACACCAAGTTCAATGGGCAAACCATGCGTGTCCCAACCAGCTTTTCGTTTTACCTGAAAACCTTTTTGGGTTTTATAGCGACAAAAAATATCTTTAATTGCACGCGCCATAACGTGATGAATTCCTGGCAATCCATTTGCAGAAGGAGGTCCTTCAAAGAAAATATAAGGCGTTTTTCCTTCTCGTTGTTCTATACTCTTTTCGAAGATGTTTTCTTCTTTCCAAAAAGCGCCAACTTCGTCGGCTAGTTTAGGAAGGTCTAAGCCCTTGTATACAGGAAATTTAGTACTCATAATGACTGTGCATAAAATAAGGTGGCAAAATTACGGAATTTTGTATAAATAGACTACTCTGAGAAGATTTCTTAAAAAGAATATCTAATAGCCATAATCAAGTTTCTTCCTGCTGCTGTAATTCCTGAAGAATATGGGCGATACCGTTGGTCTGTAATATTTTCTAAACTCACTGTTGCCAACCAATTTTTTGACACTTGGTATTGTGAAGAAAAGTTTAAAGTATACCAAGATGGCGAATACGGATTTCCATTACTGTCTAGTGCATATAAATGTGAATTACTTTGCTGACTAGGGGCAAGGTCGTCGAAATCGAATTTGCCATTATAATCGATAGAGGCGTCAAACTTAAGTTTTTCATTTTTCCAAATAAGGTGTGCATTCCCAAAAATTGGAGCAGCATGTCGAATAGGTGCTTCACTACCATCATCTTCTTCTTGAAAACCATCAGTTAAATTAAATTGAGAGGTGACTTGAAACATTTCAGAAAAATTTATTTCTACTCCAGCTTCAAAACCATAAATTTCAGCCTTAGCTGCATTTTGTATCGCTTGCACATTACTAGGTTCCCCTTCAAAATCGATAACCGTTTCGCCATTTAAAGAAAAATCTCTTCGAACTAATGCATCATCTAATTTTGTGAAATAAGTTGCTAAATCTAGTTTAACGACGCCATCAAAATTTAATGTTAGACCAATCTCACTAGTATATGCGTATTCAGGTTTAAGATCAGGGTTAGGGACAACTACCGAGCCAGGTTCGCTATCAAACACTTTCCCTACATCATCGATATTAGGAGCTCGAAACGCAGTCGAAAAATTAGCCTTCCAACCAATTGTTTTATTTGGCTGCCATGCGAGACCGATACTTCCTGTTAAAGAACCAGTATCGATATTGGCTTCATCAAAAGAAAAATCAAAAAAGGTGTCGTCGAAGGTTGCCTCTAACAACACATGGCTATATCGCAAACCAGATTGTAATGTTAGTTTCGGATTTATTTTTAATTGATAGCTAATATAAGCTGCCATCGATTGCCAAGTAGAACCATCTGGGTAGCGAGAAGCGTTTAATTGTGTATCTCCTGTTGTAATGTCGGTTAAAGTTCCGTCTGAATGTACTTTGTTGTATACATATTCAAAGCCATAAAAGATATTTGAAGTGTTTAATTCTTTATGAAAATCTAATCCTGTTGTAAAAGCAGCTACTTTTTCAAAATTTTCTTTTAAAGAATTGCTTCCAAATTTACGATTGTGTCTGCTTTCTTTAAATTGCTGAAAGGATCCTGTAAATTTCACCTCATCGTAAATAGTTCTTCCTTTTTTGGTAATTTGAAGGTTTGCCGATAACCATTTTTGTGGACCATAATACCATTCGGCAGATCGCAATGCTCCATTTCTTCTTTCAATGAGGCGATCATAACGTGGAACATCACTAGTTTTTGAATAAAACAAACCAAGATCGAAATTCCATGTTTCGTTTGGATTAAACCTAATTTTTTGCATAAAATTAATTTGGTCGTATCCAGTAGAAATTTGTGTTAATGGGGTGTTATTTTGTACAACAGCATCTTCGTTATTAATTCGATCAACGTATTCGGTACGCAAATAATCTGTAGGACCATGGCTTCCCATTTTTAAATCATCAAAATCGCTATAAGAAAAACTCGATGAAAAAGCCCATTCTTTTAAGCCAATATTAAAATCTACATGACCTGTCTTTTCATTGTTTGTAGTTGAATATCGTGCAAAAGCATTTCCCGAAAATGAATAGCCATCGACAAAAGAAAATTTAGGTTTTAATGTGTAAAAATTCATTACGCCACCAATGGCGTCACTTCCATATACTACAGATCCTGGCCCAAGAATCACTTCGGTGTGTTCGATACTAAACGGGTCGATAGAAATTACATTTTGTACATTTCCAGAACGGAAAATGGCATTATTAAATCGAACACCATCAATAGCAATAAGAACACGATTTGTAGAAAATCCGCGAATCATGGGGCTTCCTCCGCCAAGTTGACTTTTTTGCACATAAATTTTTCCGCTACTTTCTAAAAGGTCTGCTGAAGTTTGAGGATTTGAAAACAAAATATCTTTGCTTGTAATGCTAACAATGTTTTGAGGAACATCTTTTTTATTTTGTGCAAATCTAGCGACAGATAAAACTACTTCTTCTAATTGACTAGTGTCTTGAAGTAAAAAAACAATATTGTTATTAGTGATAATATCTTTCTTAAGAATTGAGCTATCTAAATATGAAATGTATTGAAAGTTTATTTTTTCTGAAGCTTCAAAATTATCAATTGAAATATAGCCGTTAAAATCAGAAATTCCCGATTTAGATTTATCATCATTAAAAAAAGCTACACCTGAAAGTGGTTGTTGTGAAGATTCATCAAAAATTTGAACTGTTTGTGCAGCTATGTTCATTCCAAAAAGGAAGATAATTAATAGAATAAAATAGGTTCGCATAGTTATGAAAAAAGTTCTTTCAATACCAATAAAGACTTTGGTGTTTTATAATTTTGCAAATGTAATTGATAATATTGCAATAGCAAATTTAAAACCTCAAATCGACTTTTTTTATTGAGTTTTATACTGTGGGTTTTATCAAAATTTATGCCGAAGAATTGCTTAAAATTTTCAATGTTCTCCCCACTAATTGAATATGGTGTTAAAGTTTCGTTTTCGAAAGTGCCTTCTAATAAATTAAAATAGGTTTTTTTGATATTTGTTGTGTCTGGGTAAAAGCCTAAAAACATAGTTAGTTTCAACAAAAAAAGGATGTGAAAATTTGCACTTTCATCATGAATATCCAGCCATTGAAATGCTGATTCAATATATTCATATAAGTGTTCATTTTTTTCTTCCTCTTGAATTGCATTTTTCAGCATTTCAGCTAAAAAAAGTACTAGAGAAGATTTAACAATATTTGTATGTAAACTGCTGTAATGAAAATAAACTTTTGCTTCGTTAATACGTTCTAAAGTTCCTTTATTTTTATGGTTTGCAACAATCTCTAATTGCGTTAAAGGTTGAAATAATGCTTTTTTAAGTCGGCCTTTCTTAGACTTTAAAATACCTCGAAGCATATAGCTTTTTAATCCGTCACTTTCAGTAAAACAACTAACAATTAAATCGGATTCACCGTACTTTAGAGAAGAAATTACAAGTGCTTTTGTTGCGACTAGCATTATCGTACAATCATAATTTTTGCTACATTGGTTTCAAGTGCATCACGTGTAGTTACGAGAACAAAGTAAACGCCAGAGGCAACTTTATACTTTCCAAAAGCACGTGTATCCCATTGCACACTACCTCCTTCAGAAACCGTTTCATATACTAAATTACCTTCAATATCAGTAATTTTAATATTCGCTTTAGCGGTTAAACCGTTTATGGTAACGCTACCCATAAAATTTGGACGTACAGGATTTGGGAAAACATAAAGTCCTTCGAGATCATCTCCTGGTGAAGTTGCTCTACCGTTAAAAGCTACAAGACCATTAATTGTTGCAAAATAAACAACTCCCGATTCACCATCGATAGCGATACTTTGCACGTTATTTGAGGGTAAAGGAGAATTATCTTTCGTAAAACGCAAGAGTGTTTCTTGTCCGTTTGCAGAAAAATAAAACACTCCAGAATTAGCAGTAGAAATCCATTTATTATTAGAGCCATCTACTTTAATATCGGTAATAGTTTGTTCGAAAAGGAGCTCTTGAGCGACTCCATCTTCAAGAATAATTATTTGTTGTGCTTCGGTATTTGCTCCTTCTTCAAAAAAACCACCAACATTAAATAGTACTCTTAAACCGTCGGTAGCACCAATCCAAAGTCTATTATTATTATCGAAAGCTAACGCTCGAACATCGGAGTTTGGAAGGTTTCCGGCACCAATTCCTTCAGTAATTTTATTAAAGGTGCTCGTGTTAGGGTTATAACCTATAAGTCCGTTAGAAGTGGTCCCAAAAAAAACAAACCCTTCTCTACTAATTTGAAGTTCGGTAAGGGCTAACTCACCTTCAGCAACAATACTAGTAACATCAATCGAGCTTATTGAACCTCCGCTAG
>Ga0256847_1000423_pt1 | contig 27343 bp, 19 predicted proteins | sample TeddybearmetaG_FD_189099 | JGI IMG/M metagenome (GOLD analysis project Ga0256847, IMG submission 189099) | Hydrothermal vent microbial communities from East Pacific Rise, Pacific Ocean - Teddybear | ecosystem: Environmental > Aquatic > Marine > Hydrothermal vents | place: Pacific Ocean: East... | reverse complement strand
CAGTAATGTGTCAACATTGTAATCACGCACCTTGTGAAACAGTTTGTCCGGTTGCAGCAACATCACACGGACGTCAAGGTCAGAACCAAATGGCATATAACCGTTGCGTAGGAACCCGTTATTGTGCAAATAACTGTCCATATAAAGTACGTCGTTTTAACTGGTTTTTATATTCTGAAAATGAAGAATTTGATTACCACATGAATAATGACCTCGGTAGAATGGTACTAAACCCAGATGTGGTTGTACGCTCTAGAGGAGTTATGGAAAAATGTTCGATGTGTATACAAATGACACAAAAAACTATTTTGGATGCAAAACGAGATGGTAGAGCAATAAAAGATGGTGAGTTTCATACAGCTTGTTCGGCTGCATGTGAAACAGGAGCAATGGTGTTTGGAGATGTAAATGACCATGAGAGTGAAGTTTTTGAAAAGTACGAAGATAATAGAATGTATCACTTACTAGAAGCAGTTGGAACAAAACCAAACGTTTTGTACCAAGTACAAGTAAGAAATACAAAAGAAGTTTAATAAAATTAAGAAATAGCATTTATAGATATGGCGTCGCATTACGAAGCACCTATTAGAAGACCCTTAATTACTGGAGACAAAAGCTATCACGATATTACTGTCGATGTTGCTGCACCAGTTGAGGGTAAAGCCAATAAATCATGGTGGATTGTTTTTTCAATTGCCTTGGCAGCATTTTTATGGGGTATTGGTTGTATTATTTATACTGTTTCTACAGGTATTGGTACATGGGGTTTAAATAAAACAGTTGGCTGGGCCTGGGATATCACAAATTTTGTTTGGTGGGTAGGTATTGGGCATGCAGGAACACTTATTTCTGCGGTATTATTATTATTTCGTCAAAAATGGAGAATGGGTATTAACCGTTCGGCAGAAGCAATGACGATTTTTTCTGTTATTCAAGCCGGGTTATTTCCAATAATACATATGGGTCGTCCTTGGTTAGCATATTGGGTAGTTCCAATTCCTAATCAATTTGGTTCATTATGGGTAAACTTTAACTCACCATTACTTTGGGACGTATTTGCAATTTCAACTTATTTATCGGTTTCATTAGTATTCTGGTGGACAGGTTTATTACCAGATTTTGCAATGATTCGTGACCGAGCTGTAACACCTTTTACAAAAAAGATTTATAGTATTCTTTCTTTTGGATGGAGTGGTCGCGCTAAAGACTGGCAACGTTTTGAAGAAGTTTCACTTGTTTTAGCTGGACTTGCTACACCTTTAGTTCTTTCGGTACATACAATTGTATCTTTTGATTTCGCAACTTCAATCGTACCAGGTTGGCATACAACTATATTTCCACCGTACTTTGTTGCAGGTGCTGTATTCTCTGGATTTGCAATGGTGCAAACGCTACTAATTATTATGCGTAAGGTTTCAAACCTAGAAGATTATATTACGATACAACACATCGAATTAATGAATATTGTAATTATGGTTACAGGTTCTATAGTTGGTGTTGCTTATTTAACGGAGCTTTTTATTGCATGGTATTCGGGTGTCGAGTACGAGCAATATGCATTTCTTAATAGGGCAACCGGGCCTTATTGGTGGGCATATTGGGCGATGATGACGTGTAATGTGTTTTCGCCACAATTTATGTGGTTTAAAAAATTACGAACAAGTATTATGTTTTCATTCTTTATATCAATTATAGTAAATATAGGAATGTGGTTTGAACGTTTTGTAATTATCGTAACATCAATCCATAGAGATTACTTACCATCATCATGGACTATGTTTTCTCCTACGTTTGTAGATATTGGTATTTTTATAGGAACAATAGGATTCTTCTTTGTACTATTTTTATTATATGCTAGAACATTCCCTGTAATTGCACAAGCAGAAGTAAAATCTATTTTGAAATCTTCGGGAAGTTTTTATAAAAAGTTAAGAGCCGAAAAAGGTGATAACGCACCACACTACAATTTAGATGAATCTACAGAAACTGCTAAAAATATAGTTGAACCTTCAAGTGATAATGTAGTTGAAGATACTAGTGAAAACATTTCTAACTTATTAAGTAAACTTGGATCTTTTAATACTGAAACAGATACGCAAGACGATTTAAAATTAATAAGTGGTGTTGGCCCAAAAATGGAAGCTAAATTACATGAACTTGGAATTTACACGTTCAATCAGGTTAGTAAAATGACCGATACTGAATATGATTTACTCGATAGTATAATTGGTGAATTCCCTGGAAGAGCCAAACGTGACGATTGGGCAGGTCAAGCAACAAAATTAAAAAATAGTTAATTATGGCAACGAAAGCAATTCACGCTATTTATAACGACGACGATATCTTATTGCAAGCTGTTAAAAAGGTTCGCGATGCGCATTACCATATTGAAGAAATTTATACGCCTTTTCCAGTTCATGGACTAGAAAAAGCAATGGGTCTTGCCGATACGCGTATAGCCATTACATCTTTTATGTATGGTATAGTTGGTTTAGCAGTATCAATTATTATGATGAATTATATTATGATTGAAGACTGGCCACAAGATATTGGAGGTAAACCAAGTTTTAGTTATATCGAGAATATGCCTGCATTTGTGCCTGTTATGTTTGAACTTACAGTGTTTTTTGCCGCTCACTTAATGGTGCTTACTTTTTATATGAGAAGTAAGTTATGGCCATTTAAAAAAGCTGAAAACCCTGATGTACGTACAACCGATGATCATTTTTTAATGGAAGTAGAAGTTGCAAATAACGATGTCGAACAACTTTCAAAATTTATGTTCAATACGGGTGCTGTTGAAGTTAATATAATAGAAAAGGACGAAGATCATTAATATGAAAAATTATATCAACATAGCGATTGTAATTATTGCATCTTTAACAATGATGTCTTGTTTTAATAAAAAAACACCTAATTACCAATATATGCCTAATATGTACGAATCTGTTGGGTATGAAACGTATGGAGAATACGAAATCCTTCCAAATAGTCAAGAAGCTATGCTTCCAGCTGAAGGAACTATTCCTAGAGGATGGAAACCTTATGAGTATGAAAACTCAAATGAAGGAAAAACTTTGGCAACAACCGATTTAAAAAACCCGCTTGCTGTTACTGAAGATAACTTAGATGAAGGAAAAAAATTATTTACCATTTACTGTGCTGTATGTCATGGAAAAAAAGGAGATGGCAAAGGAATTCTAGTTGAAAGAGATAAATTTTTAGGAGTTCCTAGTTATGATGATGCTGGAAGAACAATTACTGAAGGAAGTATTTATCACGTACAAATGTACGGTATAAACGCTATGGGATCGCATGCATCTCAAACCAATGAAGAAGAACGCTGGCAAATAACAATGTATGTTCAAAATTTAATGGCAACATTAAAAGGAGAACCATTATTAACGCTTACGGTAGAAGATGATATGTCGATGGAAGTTTCCGAAGAAATGACAGAAACAACTAATGAAACAGTAGAAGATAGTACTTCAGAAGAACAACACTAAATAAAGAATAAAGAGAATAGCTTAAGATATGTATACGCTACCTAGTAAATTAAAACTTTTCGCAATTATTCTTATGGTAATTGGTGCCATAGGGGTTACTTCGGGATTTCTTAGCACACCCGATTCTGTCGAAGAAGTAAAAGAAATGTTGGCAAACCAAAATGATGGCCATAATACTGAATCTACAACCGAGGATACTCATGCAGTTTCTTCAAACGATTCTCATGATGGAGCCCAAACAGAAGATGCGCATCATGACGATGAACATGCTGAACATGTATTTAACCAATTACAAAACCGTCCTTGGTCTGCAGTATACATTGCTTGTTTCTTCTTTTTTATAATTGCATTAGGAGTACTTGCATTTTATGCTTTGCAATTTGCTTCACAGGCAGGTTGGTCTCCTGTACTCTTTAGAGTTATGGAAGGTATTACTGCATATATAATTCCAGGTGGTATTATAATGCTAGCCTTAGTTGCAATATCTAGTTTTAACCTAAATCATTTATTTGTTTGGGCAGACCCAGAAGTTGTTGCAGACGATAAATTACTACTTGGTAAATCGGGTTGGTTAAACAAATGGGGCGTAGTAATTAGAGGCGCTATTTTTCTTGCTGGTTGGATTGCTTACCGCCAGGTTTCACTTAAATTTTCAAGAAAACAAGATAAGGCAACTGATAATAAATGGTTTAAGAAAAGTTTTAAATATGCTGCAGGATTCTTAGTATTCTTTATTTATACCGAATCTGTAATGTCTTGGGACTGGATTATGAGTTTCGACCCGCACTGGTTTAGTACATTATTTGGATGGTATGTTTTTGCTGGAATGATTGTTTGTGCTATTACAGTAATATCATTAGTTACCATGTATCTTAAATCGAAAGGACATCTTGAATATGTAAATGATAGCCATATACACGATTTAGCTAAATTTATGTTTGGTTTTAGTATATTTTGGACCTACCTATGGTTCTCGCAATTTATGCTTATTTGGTATGCAAATATCCCTGAAGAAGTAACGTATTTTATCACTCGTATCGAAGATTATAAAATTCTTTTCTTCGGAATGGTTGTAATGAATTTTGTATTTCCAATATTAATTTTAATGAATAGTGATTACAAACGTGTTAATTTGTTTGTAATAATGGCTGGATTAATTTTACTTATTGGACATTATATAGATATATTCGTAATGGTAATGCCAGCAACTGTTGGTACATCATGGTTTATTGGATTACCAGAAATAGGAGCAATGTTGTTCTTTCTTGGCTTGTTTATTTATGTTGTATTTAGTGCTTTAACAAAAGCACCGCTATTGGCAAAAAATAATCCGTTTATTGAAGAAAGTAAACATTTCCATTATTAAATTAGTAAGAAGTTTAAAAGAATAAAAATAAGATGACTGTATTTTTAACCTTAATAGTAATAATTCTTTTTGCAGTAAGTGTTTGGCAAATGAATAAAATATTCATGCTGTCTAAACCTGAAGCAACTATTGATTCTGAATTACCTACAGAAGAAGACAATAAAATAAACGGATATCTTATGATAGGTTTCGTGATTTTTATTCATGTACTTTTAGTTTTGTGTTTTTGGCTTTGGGGAGACACATTATTACCACAGGCAGCTTCAGAACATGGATTAGAAATTGATACCTTGATGCTTGTAACAATGGCGCTTATATTTTTTGTAGGAGTTATAACACAAGTAATTCTTCATTACTTTGCTTTTAAATATAGAGGAAGAAAAAACCAACGTGCTTCATTTTATGCCGATAACGATAGGTTAGAATTTTTTTGGACTATCATACCTACTATCGTTTTAGCGGGATTAATTATATATGGCCTCTTCACTTGGTCTGATATTATGACACTCGATGACGATGACGATCCTTTAGTTATCGAACTTTATGCATACCAATTCGATTGGCGTGCCCGTTATTCTGGACAAGATAATACTTTAGGAATGGCAAATGTTCGTCTCATAGAAGGTGTTAATCAATTGGGTGTTGATATGGCAGACCCAAACGCACAAGACGATATAATTGTAGATGAATTGCACATTCCTATAGGTAGAAAAATACTCTTCAAAATGCGCTCTCAAGATATTTTACACTCTGCATTTATGCCTCATTTTAGAGCGCAAATGAATTGTGTTCCAGGTATGATTACACAATTTGCTTTTACGCCAAATATTACTACTACAGATATGCGTTTAACAGACGATATAGTTGAAAAAGTAGAAAATATAAACGAATTAAGAAGAAAGAAAAGTGTTGCGTTACTTGCTAAGGGTGAAGAAGCACTAGAGCCTTACGAATTTAATTTTTTGCTTTTGTGTAATAAAATATGCGGTATTTCACATTACAATATGCAAATGAATATTATTGTTGATACTCCTGAAGATTATCAAGAATGGATTAGTAAGCAAAAAACGTTAGCAACAGTACTTAAATAACAATATAATCACGCTATAAGATATGTCAGCAGAAGCAAATGTACCAGCAGTAGATCATCACGATGATCATGGGCATCATCATAAAGAAACTTTTGTAACTAAATATATATTTAGTCAAGATCATAAAATGATTTCAAAACAATACCTAATCACAGGTTTGTTTATGGGTTTCATCGGAATATCTATGTCCTTGCTTTTCAGAATGCAATTAGCATGGCCAGAAGAAACATTTACAATCTATGATATTTTCCTTGGAAAATGGTCTGCAGATGGTGTAATGGACCCAAATATTTATATGGCTTTAGTTACAATACATGGTACTATAATGGTATTCTTTGTACTTACGGCTGGTTTAAGTGGTACCTTTAGTAACCTTCTTATTCCATTACAAATTGGAGCCCGTGATATGGCATCTGGTTTTCTTAATATGATTTCATATTGGCTGTTTTTCCTTTCTAGTATTATTATGGTATTGTCTTTATTTGTTGAAGCTGGACCAGCAGCAGCAGGGTGGACAATCTACCCACCTTTAAGCGCATTACCACAGGCAATGCCTGGATCTGGTGCAGGAATGACTCTTTGGTTAGTTTCGATAGCAGTCTTTATTGCATCATCTTTATTAGGTTCATTAAATTATATAGTTACAGTAATTAATTTACGTACAAAAGGAATGTCTATGACAAGACTTCCACTTACAATTTGGTCGTTTTTTGTTACTGCAGTTATTGGTGTTGTTTCATTCCCAGTTTTATTATCGGCAGCTCTTATGCTTATAATGGATCGTAGTTTTGGTACTTCCTTTTTCCTTTCCGATATATATATCGCTGGAGAAGTTTTACACAATCAAGGTGGATCACCAGTTTTATTCGAACACTTATTTTGGTTCTTAGGTCATCCAGAAGTTTATATTGTAATACTACCAGCAATGGGATTAGTTTCAGAAATTATGGCAACCAATGCCCGAAAACCAATTTTTGGTTATCGAGCCATGATTGCTTCAATTCTAGCTATTGCGTTCTTATCGACAATAGTATGGGCACACCATATGTTTGTTACAGGAATGGACCCATTCTTAGGTTCAGTATTTACATTTACAACTTTATTAATCGCAATTCCATCTGCAGTAAAAGCCTTTAACTGGATAACCACATTATGGAAAGGAAACCTCCAAATGACAACAGCAATGTTGTTTTCAATTGGCTTCGTTTCAACATTTATTAGTGGTGGTTTAACAGGTCTTGTATTGGGTGATAGTGCACTCGATATAAATGTTCACGACACCATGTTTGTTGTAGCACACTTTCACCTTGTAATGGGTATATCTGCGCTTTACGGATTACTTGCAGGTGTGTATCATTGGTTCCCTAAAATGTTTGAAGGACGTATGATGAGCAAACGATTAGGATACATACATTTTTGGGTTACTGCAATTGGTGCCTATGGTGTATTCTTTCCAATGCATTTTATCGGTATGGCAGGTTTACCAAGAAGATATTATACAAACTCAGAGTTCCCATATTTCGATGATTTAGCCGATATTAATGTTGTTATTACAATCTTTGCATTTTTTGCAGCAGCAGGTCAGTTAGTTTTCTTATATAATTTCTTCGGTTCTATTTTCTTCGGAAAAAAAGGAGCGAAAAATCCATGGAAATCAACTACACTCGAATGGACAGCAGAAGTAAAACACATGCACGGAAACTGGGATGGACCAATTCCACATGTATATCGTTGGCCATACGATTATAGTAAATTAAATACCGACGGTACAGATTACGTAATAGAAGGTCAAGATTTTATTCCGCAAACACTTCCTATGCAAGATAACGAAGAAGAAATGCATCATTAAGTTCCAACGAAAGTTGGAATCTCATAAATAGAACCTATACAATATAAAAAAGCCTTTCTCAAAAACAGAAAGGCTTTTTTTATGCTGAATTAGTTTCAGTATATTTGAAGAACATTTTTTCTATAGTAGAAATTTCAATTTTTGAATATTAGATAATTTAAAAAGATTCCTATTCTCATGGGAAGTAAACATGAACGAAAACCTCGATGCTAGTGGCGAAGCTTTTTCTTCCGAAGAAATAGATTCTGAACGCAAACTGAGACCCCTCAGTTTTGATGACTTTACTGGACAAGATCCAATTCTTGATAATTTAAAAATATTTGTTGAAGCTGCAAACCAACGCGAAGAAGCCTTAGATCATACGCTCTTTCATGGGCCTCCAGGATTGGGAAAAACAACCCTTGCCTATATTCTTGCAAACGAACTAAATGTTGGTATTAAAGTAACATCTGGCCCCGTACTCGATAAGCCAGGCGACCTCGCAGGATTGCTTACTAACTTAGACGAACGCGATGTGCTTTTTATTGATGAAATTCATAGGCTTAGTTCAATAGTTGAAGAATATTTGTACTCGGCTATGGAAGATTATAAAATCGATATCATGATCGAAACAGGGCCAAACGCCCGTACCGTTCAAATAAATTTAAACCCGTTTACTTTAATTGGCGCTACAACTCGATCGGGATTACTAACCGCTCCCATGCGTGCTCGATTCGGTATTTCGTCACGCTTGCAATATTACGAAACCGATTTGCTAACAACCATAGTGCAACGAAGCGCACAAATTTTAAAGATGCCAATCTCTATGGAAGCAGCAATCGAAATTGCTGGAAGAAGTAGAGGAACGCCACGAATTGCAAACGCATTATTACGACGAGTTCGAGATTTTGCTCAAATTAAAGGCGACGGAACAATCGATATAAAGATTGCTCAATACGCCTTAAAAGCACTCAATGTCGATGCCCATGGTTTAGACGAAATGGACAATAAAATCCTCACCACTATCATCGATAAATTTAAAGGAGGACCAGTTGGTATTACAACTTTAGCAACGGCTGTTTCCGAAAATGGCGAAACCATCGAAGAAGTCTACGAACCCTTTTTAATTCAACAGGGTTTCATCATTCGTACGCCACGTGGTCGTGAAGTTACCGAAGCTGCATATAAACATTTAGGAAGAGTAAAAGATGCTTCTCAGGGTGGCTTGTTTTAATTAATCGATATTGTCAGGCTGAGCGCAGTCGAAGCCATATTTATTGCAATTATATGTATAATTATTATGTTTATATTCTAAAATGTTCAGATGATTCTTTTTATACAGGAATAACTAATAATTTGAATAAAAGAATTGATGAACATCAAAAAGGATATAATAAGAAAGCTTATACTTTCATGAGAAGACCCCTATCTTTGGTCTTTCATCATAAATTTAATAATGTACTTGAAGCAATTTATTTTGAGAAACAAATTAAAGGATGGACACGATCAAAAAAATTAGCACTAATTAATGGAAATACAGAACTACTCCAAATACTTTCCGAGTGTAGAAATGCATCCCATTTTAAATATGCTAAAAAATAAATTGATTAAGAATATCCTTAAGTTACACTTCGACTGCACTCAGTGTGACAACTTAGGATAACATTTTGCAAATGAATAAATTATCCTATGCCAAAATATAACTATCCAAAAAGACTTCCGTTACTAACGTTTTTACGCAATGCCGAAGCAATTCGTAAAAACCCAATACCGTTTCATAAAAAATCGTTTCAGAAATATGGCGATAGTTTTTCAGTAGCTATCGGTTTTAAAAAAAGAGTTATTTTAACTAGAGATGCCGAATTGACTCGATATATACTTCAGAAAAACCATAAAAACTATAACAAGTCGAGAATACAAACTCATACACTTTCAAAATATTTAGGGCACGGTCTCCTAACTTCTAACGGAAAATTTTGGTTAAAACAACGCCGACTTATACAACCTGCTTTTCATAAAGAAAAAATACAAAAGCTTCTGGGGATTATTGATGATACTATAAAAGAGCAAGTAAATACTATTGAAGCCGATACTCAAAAAGAATTGCTTCCAATTATGGGCGAGCTCGCTTTTCAAGTTGTTGCAAAATCATTATTTCATTATTCTGCTAGTCCGCAAACCCTTAAACGCTTTCAAATTATTATAGAAAAAGTGCAGCAATTTGTTGTTAAAGAAGTTCGGTTACCACATAAAGTTTGGTGGTTTAAACTTAGCGGAAAAGTTAAAAAGCACTTGAAACTTTCAGAAGAAAGTCGTGATATTCTTGACGAGATTATTCAGAAAAGAAAAAATTCAAAAGATAATTATAACGACCTACTAGACATGTTATTGGATGCTCGTTATGAGGATACAGGTGAACCGATGCCTAATAAACAACTTATCGATGAAATTACAATCTTGTTTATTGCTGGTCATGAAACAACAGCAAACGCTTTAACGTTTACACTTTTTTTATTAGCACAGCATCCAGAATATTGTGAAAAAATCTTTAAAGAAATTCAAGAAGTCGAAAGTAAGACAAATGATATTTTTGAGCAATTAAAATTACTTACTTACACAAAAGCTTGTATCGAAGAATCGATGCGGTTATACCCACCAGCTTGGATAACAGATCGTGAAAATATAGAAGATGATAACATAGGTGAGTTTCATATTCGAAAAAACTCTTTAATAGGGATTTCTTTTTATGAACTACATCGAAATAAAAAATACTGGAATAAGCCAGACGAGTTTATACCCAAACGATTTTTAGGCGATAACAAAAAAGAAACATCTGGAATTTACTTTCCATTTGGTGCTGGACCTAGAATGTGTATTGGTAATAATTTTGCGATATATGAAATGCAATTGGCTGTTTCTCAAATAGTAAAAAAATTTAAACTACAGACTAGTCAAAAAGAGGTACATTTAAGTCCGTTAATAACTTTAAAGCCTTTAGGTTTAAAAGTTGAATTTATAAAGAGGCAGCCAGAATATTTTTCACTAAATAGTAATTATCTAACAATCAAATAATTGTATTATGGGTAGATATCGAGATAAATTAGCAGATAGGATACGTGATGGGTATAGTTGTAGAACACTGTTTTGGTCATATTTTATCGTATTATTAATAATAGGAATAATTGTTTTATTAATTTATTTAAACGATTCATAACTCAACACTAAATTTATAAGCCTTTAACTTATTTCGAGTTGGCTTGTTTTAATATTGATTTCTTTACAAAAAAATACTGCTCTTATAAAATCTGAAGCTAAACGCCTAGGATTTATATCTTGTGGCATCAGCAAGGCTGAGTACTTAGAAGAGGAAGCACCTCGTTTAGAGGCTTGGCTTTCAAAAAATATGCATGGCGAAATGAGTTATATGGAAAATCATTTCGATAAACGACTAGATCCAACCAAATTGGTGTCTGATTCAAAAAGTGTGATATCACTATTGCTTAATTACTTTCCTTCTGAAACACAACAACAAGATTCGTATAAAATATCAAAATATGCTTATGGCACCGATTATCATTTTGTTATAAAAGATAAACTGAAGCAACTTCTAAACTTTATACAAGAAGAAATTGGAGAAGTTCACGGAAGAGCATTTGTCGATTCTGCACCTGTTTTAGATAAGGCCTGGGCAGCAAAAAGTGGCCTAGGATGGATTGGAAAACATTCAAATTTACTTTCTAAACAAACAGGGTCTTTTTATTTTATTGCAGAACTAATTATAGATTTAGACCTCGATTATGATACGCCAGTAACCGATCATTGTGGAAGCTGTACAGCCTGTATTGACGCTTGTCCAACACAAGCAATTGTCGAGCCATACGTAGTCGATGGCAGTAAATGTATTTCTTATTTTACAATCGAATTAAAAAATGAAATTCCCGAATCTGTAAAAGGGCAATTCGACGATTGGATGTTTGGCTGCGATGTATGTCAAGATGTTTGTCCGTGGAACCGATTTTCAAAACCACATAACGAGCCACTTTTTAATCCACATCCCGAATTACTTTCGATGTCAAAAAAAGATTGGGAAGAAATTACCGAAACCGTGTTCCAGAAAGTATTCAAAAAATCGGCAGTAAAACGCACTAAATTTTTAGGGTTAACTAGAAATATTCAATTTCTAAAAAGCTAATACAATGATTTGTCTTTCCCGCGAAAGCGGGAATCTAGAAATATAATAATCTAATGCTACTAAATGGATTCTCACTTTTACGGGAAAGACATAAAATTCAACCATATAAAACTTCATCTTAACACTAGCATGCGTACCTTTGTAAGTCACAATAAATTTCAGCGTTTCATTCGCTTTAGTTATGAGTAAAAAAAGTAAAAGACAACAGGCGCTCGATTATCATGCATATCCAAAGCCAGGGAAAATTGAAGTTGTACCTACAAAAAAATATGCAACCCAGCGCGATCTTTCATTGGCCTATTCACCAGGTGTTGCAGAACCTTGCCTTGAAATAGAAAAAGATTTAAATAAAGCTTATAAATACACAAACAAAGGTAATTTAGTTGCTGTTATTTCGAATGGTACTGCTGTATTAGGACTTGGAAATATTGGTTCGGAAGCTTCAAAACCTGTAATGGAAGGGAAAGGATTGCTGTTTAAAATATTTGCCGACATTGATGTTTTTGATATCGAAATCGATACCGAAAATGTTGAGGACTTTATTCAAACAGTAAAAAATATTGCACCTACTTTTGGAGGGATTAACTTAGAAGATATCAAGGCTCCTGAAGCTTTTGAAATAGAATGTAGATTAAAAGAAGAACTTGATATTCCTGTCATGCACGATGATCAGCATGGTACTGCAATTATTTCTTCTGCAGCCTTGTTAAATGCGATAGAAATTGCCGAAAAAAATATTGAAAAAGTGCAAATTGTGATTAGCGGAGCAGGTGCAGCAGCAGTTTCGTGTACTAGGTTGTATAAGGCATTTGGAGCAAGGCCCGAAAATATTGTCATGATTGACAGTAAAGGCGTAATTAGAAAAGATAGAGAAAGTTTAAGTTCGGAAAAAGGAGAATTTGCTACTTCAAGAAATATACATACGTTAGAAGATGCAATGAAAAACGCCGATGTTTTTGTCGGACTTTCAATTGCAGATATCGTGAATCCGGAGATGCTGTTAAGTATGAATAGTAATCCGATTGTCTTTGCCTTGGCAAATCCAAATTCAGAAATAAAATACGAACTCGCTATAAAAACTAGAAAAGATGTTATTATGGCAACCGGAAGAAGTGATCATCCTAACCAAGTAAATAATGTACTCGGATTTCCATATATTTTTAGGGGTGCTTTAGATGTGCGTTCTTCAAAAATTAATGAAGCCATGAAAATGGCTGCAGTATTAGCACTAGCTAAACTTGCTAAAGAACCAGTTCCCGAACAAGTAAATATTGCTTATGGCGAAACCAAACTTGCTTTTGGAAGCGATTATATTATTCCAAAACCATTTGATCCAAGGTTAATTATTAAAATACCAATTGCCGTTGCAAAGGCAGCAATGGAAAGTGGGGTGGCAAAAGAATCTATTACAGACTGGGCCAAATATGAAGACGATTTGTACAAACGAATGGGGAGTGATAACAAAATTATTAGGTTGTTATTTAATCGAGCTAAATTAAATCCAAAGAAAATTGTTTTTGCTGAAGCCGATCATTTAGATGTTTTAAAAGCAGCTCAAATTGTACATGAAGAAGGTATTGGAATTCCTATTCTATTAGGAAGAAGAGAGGCTATTTTAAAATTAATGGAGCAGATAGATTTTGATGCAGAAGTAGAAATTATCGACCCCAAAAGTGATGAGCAAAATGATAAATTAAATTATTACGCAAAAAAGCACTGGGAAAATAGAAGCCGAAAAGGAGTAACATTGTATTCGGCTCAAAAATTAATGAGAGAGCGTAATTATTTTGCAGCCTCTATGGTAAACGAAGGCGATGCCGATGCAATGATTTCGGGTTATTCTAGATCTTATCCTGTTGTTATTCGTCCAGTTTTAGAAACCATTGGAAGGTTTGAAGGAGTGAGTAAGGTTGCAACAACCAATTTAATGCTTACAAATAGAGGGCCTTTATTTATTTCAGATACATCAATAAATATAGACCCAACAGCAAAGGAATTGGCGAAGATTGCGCAAATGACTAATTATACGATGAAGATGTTTGGAATAGATCCTGTGATTGCTATGATATCGTTTGCAAATTTTGGATCTTCAAAACATCCAAATGCTTCAAAGGTTAGAGATGCTGTAAAATTGCTTCATAAATCGTGTCCCGATACCATTGTAGATGGTGAGATGCAAACCGATTTTGCATTAAATTCGAAAATGTTACAAGAAAAATTCCCTTTTTCGAAGTTAGCTGGTAAAAAAGTAAATGCACTTATTTTTCCAAATTTAGATTCAGCAAACAGTAATTATAAGCTTTTAAAAGAACTTAATGGTATAGAATCTGTTGGGCCTATAATGCTTGGTATGAGAAAGGCAGCGCATATTCTTCAGCTAGGCGCAAGTGTAGAAGAAATGGTGAATATTGCAGCTGTTGCGGTTGTTGATGCGCAGCAAAAAGAGAAGCGAGAAAATGAGCAACAGAATTGTTGAAAATACAGGTTAAATATTTAGCATTTACAAGGCTAGCAGATGCAAATATTTATATTATATTTGGTCTTTAAGATTTTGTAGCGAATGATTAGCCATTTAAAAGGCAAACTGGTAGAAAAGAATCCCACTAAGGTTGTAATAGAATGCAACGGTGTAGGTTATGATGTAAATATTTCGTTACACACGTTTTCATTAATCCCCGATCGTGAAGATGTAAAACTTTTTACGCATTTATTAGTGCGTGAAGATTCGCATACTCTGTATGGTTTTTTCGAACCTTCAGAGCGTGAAATTTTTAAATTACTAATTTCTGTATCAGGTGTTGGGGCAAGTACTGCTAGAACTATGTTGTCTTCCTTAACCCCACTTCAGATTCAAGAAGCAATTGCTTCAGGGAACGATGTTGTTATTCAATCTGTAAAAGGTATTGGAACAAAAACAGCGCAACGAGTAATTTTAGATTTAAAAGATAAAATATTAAAAGTGTATGCAATGGAAGGTGTTTCGGCATTTTCAAGCAATACGAATAAAGATGAAGCGTTATCTGCTTTAGAAACCTTAGGTTTTTCTAGAAAACAAACGCAAAAAATTTGCGATAAAATTGTTATAGATGAGCCAGAGGCTAGTGTAGAAACAATCATTAAACAAGCATTAAAAAAGTTATAACCAATTGAAGAACGAACTAAACAATAAATTTCGAGGTTTAAAAAGAATTTTTTTTATAGTATGTGTATTATGTTTTGGAAGTGTTTTTGCACAAGATGTTGAAACCGACTCTACCAAAACAGGATATTCTATGGGGCGTATGGAATTACAAACGCCAAGTATTATTGATTCATATACGTACGACCCGATAACCGACCGATATATTTATACAAAAAAAGTTGGATCATTCGATATTACTTATCCAATGATTTTGACTTCTGAAGAATATTATGACTTAATTCTGAAAGAAGACATGCGTAACTATTTTAAAAGTAAAATAGATGCTGCTGAAGGAAAAAAAGAAGGATCGGAAGAAGATCAAAAAAATATACTTCCTAATTTCTATGTAAACTCTGGATTTTTTGAATCTATTTTTGGAGGAAACACAATCGAAGTTATTCCGCAAGGTTCTGTTGAAATGGACTTAGGAGTTTTAATTACAAAACAAGATAACCCTTCATTTTCTCCAAGAAATCGTAAAAATCTTACATTCGATTTCGATCAACGAATTAGTTTGAGCTTATTAGGAAAAGTAGGAAAACGTCTTCAAATTACAGCAAATTATGATACCGAGTCAACTTTCGATTTTCAGAATCAAATAAAGTTAGAGTATACTCCTACCGAAGATGACATCATTCGTAAAATTGAAGTTGGTAACGTAAGCATGCCATTAAATACATCTTTAATTAGTGGGGCTCAAAGTTTATTTGGTGTTAAAACCGAACTTCAATTTGGAAAGACACGTATTACAGGTGTGTTCTCTGAACAAAAATCGGAAACAAGAACTGTTGTTGCCGAAGGTGGAGCTACAGTAACCGAGTTTGATATTTTTGCACTAGAATATGATGAAAATCGACACTTTTTCTTAGCACATTATTTTAGAGATCAATACGATCAATCACTTACACAATATCCATACATAAACTCGAATATTCAAATTACAAGAGCTGAGGTTTGGATTACAAATAGAACAAATAATACAGAAAATGTTCGAAATATAGTTGCGCTTCAAGATATTGGAGAATCTAATACTACTAATATTGGTTTAACATCTATTCCAGGTGGTTTTGTAAATGTACCCTCAGGTTCTTTTCCAGATAATGGAAATAATGATTTTAATCCCTTCGGAATTGAAGGCAGTGCCGAGTCAATTCTTACAAATGCAATTCGTGATGTTGCATCTGTAGATTCAGGTTTTGGTGGCGTACTTGTAAATGAAGGTATAGATTATGCTAAACTTGAAAATGCTAGAAAACTTCAACCTAACGAATACGATTTACATACACAATTAGGTTATATATCTTTAAATCAGCGGCTTAGTAACGATGAGGTATTAGCAATTTCATTTCAATATACAGTTAACGGACAAGTATTTCAAGTAGGTGAATTCTCAAACGATGGTATTAACTCGACGGGGTCAAATCCAGATGATGATGGTGATGGCATTCCAAATATTGCCGATGTCGATATTAATGGTGATGGAATTAACGACAATGGTGTAGATACAGATGGCGATGGAATTAACGATGCAACCGATGTTAATCAAACAGGAGGAAATGATGTAAATGCCGATGGAATTGATGATATTTTTGTTTTTGCTGAAGGGTCTCCACAAAATTTAGTGGTTAAACTTTTAAAGAGTAATATAACAAGTGTTGAAGAACCAATTTGGAATTTAATGATGAAAAACATCTATAGTTTAGGTGCTTTTCAATTAGAGCGAGAAGATTTTAAACTTAATATATTATATACAGATCCTTCGCCACTTAACTTTATTACAGCAGCACCTGGATCTGGACCTTTTCCTGCAGTTGCGCTTCCAGAAGATGTTGTAAACAATACCTTATTGAGAGTTTTCAATCTCGATCGACTTAATTTCAATAACGATCCTCAGCAAGATGGAGATGGCTTTTTCGACTTTGTTCCAAGAATTACAATAGATCAAGAAAATGGTCGAGTTATCTTTACATCTGTCGAGCCTTTTGGTCAATACTTATTTGATAAACTTGCAGTAAATCCTGGTTCTGAAATGTACGATGTGCCAGCTTCCTACAATGCCAATCAGAATAAGTACGTTTTTAGAACCTTATATACTTCAACAAAAACAGCTGCTGAAACCGAGGATAGCGAAAAAAATAAATTTCAATTAAAAGGAAAATATAAATCTTCAGGAAATGATGGAATTCCAATCGGAGGATTCAATATAGCACAAGGTTCAGTTACTGTAACTGCTGGTGGTCGTACTTTAGTTGAAGGTGTAGATTATACTGTAAATTATCAACTTGGTCGTGTTCAAATATTAGATCAAGCGCTTCTAAATTCGAATACACCAATTACTATTACTACTGAAAACAATTCAATATTCGCTCAACAAACAAGACGTTTTACAGGTCTTAATATCGAGCATCAGTTTAATGAAAACTTTATGATAGGAGCAACCTATCTTAATTTAAATGAACGCCCAATAACACAAAAATCTAACTTTAGTTATGAGCCAATAAATAATACAATTGTTGGTTTTAATGCAAATTATTCTGCAAGCGTTCCTTTTTTAACACGATTAGTAAATAAATTACCAAATATTGATACCGATGTTGAATCTACAATTTCACTTCGTGGTGAGTTTGCATATTTATTTGCAGGAGCACCAAAAGTAAGCGATTTTGATGGTCAAGTAACTTCGTATGTAGACGATTTTGAAGGTGCTCAAACAGCATTAGATGTTAAAAATTCAGCTAGTTGGTTTCTTTCAAGTGTACCAATTGGCCTTGGTGGAGAACTTGCAAACGGAGATCTTGCTTATAACTATAATAGAGCAAAATTAGCATGGTATAGTATCGATCCAATTTTTTATAGCAGTCAGCGACCAAGTGGAATTACCGATGCCGATCTTTCAACTTTTTCAACACGACGTGTTTTTATAGATGAAATTTTTCCACAAGTAGATATTGTACAAGGACAAACTCAAGCTTTATTTACACTAGATTTAGCATATTTCCCTTCTGAAAGAGGACCGTATAATTATAACCCAGTTGCAGCAGGGGGAAATACCCTTCCAAACCCGAGAGATCGTTTTGGTGGAATTTCGAGACAACTTACAAGTACCGATTTTGAAAGAACCAATGTAGAGTACATTCAATTTTGGTTAATGGATCCATATGCACATGATGGAGGTTCGGGCGATAGAGGATTTTTAAATTTCAATCTCGGAAACATTTCCGAAGATATTTTAAAAGATGGTAGAAAACAATATGAAAATGGTTTACCAGCCGATGGAAGTACAGATAATACATTACCTACTGCCTACGGAAAAGTTCCAACAAATCAGTCGTTAGTCTATACGTTTGATACTGAGGGAGATGAAAGAGATAATCAAGATATTGGTTATGATGGTATAAATGATATTGAAGAAGCCGCTTTATTCCCTGCTTTTGCAGCCTTACCAGATCCGGCTTCCGATAACTATCAGTATTTTCTTCAAGCAGAAGGAGATATTGTTACTAGGTATAAACAATATAATGGTTTAGAAGGAAACTCACCTGTAAATGTTTCAGATACAGATAGAGGATCTACAACACAACCAGATATTGAAGATATTAACCGAGATAATACCATGAATACAGTTGATAGTTATTTTGAATACCAAATACCAATCTATCAAGGTATGAGTATCGAAAATAATACAAGTGCAAATGGCGCATCTCAAGATTATATTACCGATGTAAAAGAGATTACTGTGACGATGGAAAATAATGAAGAGATTGATGTTAGATGGATACAATTTAAAGTTCCAGTAGATCAATTTGATGAAGCAATAAATGGTATTTCAGATTTTAGATCGATTCGATTTATGAGAACTTATTTAACTGAATTTGAAGAAAATACCGTTCTTCGTTTTGGTACCCTTGATCTTGTTAGAGGAGATTATAGACGTTTTACGCAAACTCTAGATGCCACGGGAGAAGATCCTTCTTTAGACGATACACTTTTTGAAACAGAAGCAGTAAGTATTGAAGAAAACGAAAATAGATCACCTATTCCTTACGTATTGCCTCCAGGTGTGCAACGAGAAGAACTTATTAATAATAACACAAATGTTCGTCAGAATGAACAAGCCTTATCAATGACTGTTTGTGGTTTAGAACCAGATGATGGGCGAGGTGTTTTTAAGAGTTTTAATGTTGATATGCGTCAATATAAAAACCTAGAAATGTTTATTCATGCCGAATCTTTAATAGGAGAAGCTTCATTAAATGATGGTGATATGGTTGCTTTCTTAAGAATGGGTAATGATTTAGAACAAAACTATTATCAAATAGAGATTCCATTAAACCCAACATCTTTTGGCACATCAGATCCTGAAGCAATTTGGCCTATTGAAAATAGGATTAACCTTCCGCTTAAACTTTTACAAGAAGTAAAAACCTTGGTTTTAGGCGACCCTAGTTTTGACCCAACGGAAGAGGTATTCTTTAATCAATCAGATTTAGCAAGTAATGTTGGAGGCGGATCAGAAAATGAAATGCGAATTGGTATTAAAGGGAATCCAAGTTTTGGTGCTATTAGAAATATTATGATTGGTGTTCGTAATACAACAACAAACGATATTTGTGGAGAGGTTTGGTTTAACGAATTACGTCTTTCAGATTTAGAAAATAGTGGCGGCTGGGCCGCAATTGCAAGTATGGATGCCAATGTTGCCGATTTTGCTACGGTAAGTGTTACAGGTAAAAAGAGTACTATTGGTTTTGGTTCGTTAGAACAAGGCCCTACAGAAAGAAGCCTTGAAGACGTAGAGCAATATGATTTGGTTACAAATTTAAATTTAGGACAACTGCTTCCAAAGAAATGGGGAATACAATTACCATTTAACTATGGAAGATCTGAGCAATTAATTACCCCAAAATACGATCCAGAATTTTTAGATATTGAATTAGATTCGCGTCTTGATAACACTTCAGATATAACAGAAAGAGATAATCTTCAAGAACAATCTACAGACTACACAAAAAGAGAAAGCATTAATTTTATTGGTGTAAGAAAGGAGCGTACAAGCGATAAGAAACCTCAGATTTATGATGTTGAAAACTTTACTTTTTCGTATTCATATAATGAAGAAAATCACAGAGATTTTGAAATTGAACGAGCATTATCACAAAATGTTCGAGTAGGAGGAACTTATAATTATAATTTTGTTCAAAAAACATACGAACCTTTTAAGAAAAACGACTCGCTCTTTAATGGGAAATATTGGAAGTTTTTAAAAGATTTTAATGTTAATTACCTTCCGACTAGTTTATCATTTAGTTCGAATATTACCCGTCAATATAACGAACAAACTTTTAGAGAACTTAACTTAACAGAAGGTAGCATTGGGATTCCGAAATTGTATCAACGAAATTTCTTATATGATTTTCAGTATACCATAAACTATAACCTTACTAAATCATTGCGTTTTAGTTTTAATTCTTCTCAAAACAGTATCGTTAACAATTATATTACAGATGGCGGTCTTGTCGATAATAGTATAGGTCTTTGGGATGGCTTTTTTGAAGTAGGCGATCCAAACAGGCATTTTCAATCATTGCAATTAAATTACGACTTACCTTTTGCTAAGTTTCCGTATTTAAAATTTATACGAGCAACATATTCATATACGGGTGATTTTCAATGGCAGAAGAGTAGTGATTTATTAAATGATATTTCGATTACTACGTCTGATGGGTTAACCCAAAACTATAATCTTGGTAATTCTATTCAAAATGCGAGTACACATCGTATTAATTCGACTCTGGATATGAAAACCTTTTATAAATATCTTGGGTTAAAAAAGAAGAAAGGTTCAAAATCTACTAGTACTGGAAGAGATGGTGATAAAGGAACAACACCAAGTGTTTCTGGCGATGATAAATCGGAAGGAAAAGGTTCTTTTGCATCTAAAGGTGGTGGTTCGGGTTCAAAAAGTGGAACAGGCAGCTCTAGTTCTTCATCTTTAAGCGGTGGAGATAAAGCAATGAATACTTTTATTGGTATTGTTACTTCCATCAAAAAAATACAAATTAATTACCAAGAAAATCGAGGTACTTTCTTGCCAGGATATTTACCATCACTAGGTTTCTTTGGAACTTTAAAACCAACCACAGGATTTGTTTTTGGTAGTCAAAGAAATGTACGTGATATAGCTGCAAGAAATGGATGGTTAACGATATTTCCAGAGTTTAATCAGCAATACACTGCAACAAAAACTACGCAACTCGATTATCAAGTTACTGTAGAGTTATTGCCAGATTTAAAAATTGATATTAATGGTAATAGAGCATATTCAGAATCTTTTTCTGAAAACTTTATTGTTGAAGATGGTATTTATAGCTCCTTAACGCCAAATATTTTTGGGAACTTTAATATTTCGACTTTATTAATAGGAACATCTTTTAGTACAAGTGATGAACTTTCGTCGGCTACGTTTGATGATTTTAGAACGAATCGTTTAATTATTGCTAATAGATTAGCAGCAGAATTTTATGGTACTTCCGATTTCCCAGTAGATCCTGCAACTGGTTTTCCAGTTGGTTTTGGAAGAACGAGTCAAGATGTTTTATTGCCAGCATTCTTGTCGGCTTACTCTGGCGGCGATGCTAGTAAAACAAAAACAGGAATATTTAGAGATTTTCCACTTCCTAACTGGGATATTAAATACACTGGTTTAATGCGTTTAAAATGGTTTAAAAAACGATTTAAACGTTTTTCAATTCAACATGGTTACCGTGCAGGATATACTGTAAATCAGTTTCAATCTAATTTAGATTATAATCCATTAAACCCTACAGAAACAGATCAATCTGGAAACTTTAAAAGTAAAACTCTTCTTTCTAATGTTAATTTAACCGAACAATTTAGTCCGCTTATTAAAATTGATTTTGAAATGAAAAACTCAGTTAAAATTTTAGCTGAGGTTCGAAAAGACAGAGCGCTTTCATTAAGTTTTGCTAATAATTTGCTAACAGAAATTAGAGGAACCGAATTCATTATTGGATTAGGGTATCGTATTAAAGACCTTCGAATTGCTACTAATTTTGGTGGAAAAAAGAAAATATTAAAAAGTGATTTAAATTTTAAAATGGATTTCTCGGTTCGAGATAATAAAACAATTATTCGTTATTTAGATATTGAGAATAATCAAATAACTGCTGGGCAAACTCTTTATGGATTGCAATTTACAGCCGATTATGCCTTAAGTAAAAACTTAACAGCATTGTTCTTTTACGATCATACTTTTGCAGAATATGCAATTTCAACAGCATTTCCACAAACAACAATTAGAAGCGGAATTACCCTTCGATATAACTTTGGAAACTAAACTTAATTAATAACTATATATACAAGTATAATGAACGTACCTTCAAATTTAAAATATACAAAAGACCATGAGTGGATCTTAATTGAAGACGATATAGCAACAGTAGGGATTACCGATTTTGCACAAGGCGAACTAGGAGATATTGTTTATGTTGAAGTTGAAACCTTAGATGAAACATTAGAAAGGGATGAAGTTTTTGGTACAGTTGAAGCTGTTAAAACAGTTTCAGATTTAATTTTACCGCTTTCTGGTGAGATAATTGAATTTAATGATAGCCTCGAAAGCGAACCGGAAGTTGTTAATTCTGACCCATATAATGCTGGATGGATGATAAAAATAAAGATTTCGAATACCGAAGAGATTGATGACTTACTTGATGAAGATGCGTATAAGGCACTTATTGGGGGTTAAGGTTTTTTTAGGTGTTGCAATTATATATACAATTGCACTTACGTTTATTTCTTTAGTTGAAAAAGTGAGTCTTTCAAAGATTAATATTTCGTTCAACGATAAAATAGCACACTTTTTAGCATATTTTATTTTAGCATCTCTTTGGACAATATACATTAGCTTTAAGCTAAATAAATCATCGTTAAAGCAGGTGTTTCTATTAATTATTCCACTAGGTTTTTTTTATGGTATAATAATTGAAGTATTACAAAAACAAATCACAGAAACAAGAAACGCAGATGTGTTTGATGCCATTGCAAATTTTATAGGTTTAGTAGTTGGTGTTTTGTTAATTTGGTTTTTAAAACAATACTTTTTTAAAGTTAAAAAGTAGAAATTAGTTTTAATTTAAAATAGTTTTTTTATATTTAGCAATCTTTAAATAATACGAATTATGGAACCGAAAAAAAATCCAAAAGCTGACCTTACTAAAAGAAGCCTTCTTTTCTTTCAAATAGGAATGATTTTCATGCTCTTTGTAGCAATTATGGCTATTAATTATAAGAATTATGATAAAAGCGATATCGACTTAGGTCAAATAAGTATGGATGATGAATTTGAAGAAGAAGTACCAGTTACTGAAATTTTAAATACACCACCACCACCACCACCTCCACCTCCTGCACCAGAAATTATTGAAGTTGTAGAAGATGAAGCTGAAGTTGAAGAAACAATCATTGAATCTACTGAAACTAATCAAGAAGAAGAGATTGTAGAAATTGATGATATTGAAGAAGTAGAAGATGAGGTGATAGCAGATGTTCCTTTTGCCGTTATTGAAAATGTGCCAATTTACCCTGGTTGTGAAAATGCCGGAAATAATAACGCAAAGAAAAAATGTATGTCAGATAAAATTAGCAAATACGTTAATAAAAAATTTGACACAGAGCTTGCAAACGAACTTGGACTTTCTGGAAAACTTCGTATTTCGGTTCAATTTAAAATTGATAAAAACGGAAACGTAGTAAATGTTAAAGCAAGAGCTCCACACCCAAGGTTAGAACAAGAAGCAATAAAAGTTGTTAAAGGACTGCCTAAAATGATACCTGGAAAACAACGTGGCCAAGCAGTAGGGGTTTTATACTCACTACCAATTTTATTCCAAGTACAAGACTAAAAACAAAAATATTCTGTTAAAATCCCGCTCATATAGAGCGGGATTTTTTTTTGGCATTGATGTTGTATTATATAATATATATTAATACTAAAATCAATAGTCATGAAGTTATTTTTTAAGAAAGACCAATCAAAAAAAATTAATGAACTGTCTAAAAGAGAAGACAAAAGGAATGTGAATATTCAATGGAATTCCAGATTGTTTTTTCAAGTGGGATTAATTGTGAGTTTGTTAATTGTCTTTATTGTAGTAGAATCTGTTTATTTCGAAAACAATGATTTTGGAGTGAAATTTCCAAAATCTGATCCTTATGAAGAAGAAGTTTTTGTTTTAGAGGACTATATTATTTTTGATGACATTCAGAAAACAACTCAAAAAGAACTAGAAGTTGAACAAAACACAATTATTCGAGATATAATTAAAATTGTCGACAATACTTTTTCAAAATCGATGGCAAAACTTGATACAAGTCCAAAATCTATTAATATAGAAAAAGGAACTACCTTAACAAAAGCGAATTCAACAACAAAAAAAGGATCTCCTGAGAATATTAGGCTTGTTGAAAATGCACCTGTTTTCCCTGGTTGTGAATCAGTTCTAACTAATAGCGAAAAGATTGCGTGCTTATCTTCTAAAATAAACAATCTAATTAGTAAAAGATTTGATAGAGAAATTGCAGTTTATGAAAATCTAAGTGGTAAACAAACAATCTATTGCACCTTTATTATAAATTCTAATGGAGATGTTGTAGATGTGCAAACTCGTGCAAACAATGAAGCACTTGCAAAAGAGGCGAAACGTGTCGTAAATCTTATACCACTAATGAAACCTGCTAAGCAAGGAAACACTAATGTAAGTGTAACATTTAGTGTGCCTATTAAATTTATAGTAAGCGATTAATATCTAACTCCCGTCATTTAATGTTATTAGTTTGGCGGGTTTTCTTTTTTTTGTAAGGAAAATTTAATACAAAAAAGCGTATCTTTCTGCTCATAATAAAAGCTTCATATTTTCAATTATTATGATGAGAAAAATTATCTCCTACTTTTTTGTATTCAGTATATCTTTTACAGCATTTGCTCAAGAAAATAGTAGTACATTCGAAAAGTATCCTGTTTTTCCTGAATGTGAAACAGTGCCAATAGACCAATTAAAAGATTGTTTTAAGAGTACGCTTCAAAATTTTGTGTATTCTAACTTCGAACTTCCAGAAATTGTTACCTCCGAAAGTTATAAAGGCAAATTGATAATTTTATTCGAAATTGATACTGAAGGCGCTTTTAAAGTATTATATATTGATGCTGTTTATAGCGAGCTTAAAGATGAAGTAAATAGGATTTTTAATTTGTTGCCAACGATTACACCTGCAACATATAATTCAAATCCTACCTATATGCAATTTACGTTACCGTTAAGCATTCCTCTTCAAAAACCAGTAGATGAGCAGAATAAAGTTTCCGAAGAAAATATAAAAAATAACAACAGTTTAATTAGTAACGAGTTTGATGAAATTAAAAATAAGGGTTATGAAAATGAAGAATATACAAGTCAATTAAACATTCCTCTTTCACATCAAAATTATGCAAGTTTTGATGCTGCATTAAATCAAATAGGAACAAATAATCATACTGCACAAAAACCATTTTTATATGCCGATGTAAATAAATACCAAAATTTTTCTGATAGAAATGATAAATTGTTGAAAAACAAAACCTCATGGGCAGGAAGAAAACTTTGGAATGAACACATGGTTACTTTTAAAGGTGATGATTATTGGTTTACGTTAGATCCTGGAGTCGATTTGCAAGTTGGTAAAGACAACGATATAAACACTTATAATAATACACGACTTGTTTATTTTCAAGGAGGGCTAGGAAAAAAGCTAAATTTTTTTGCTGCAGTATACGAAAGTCAAGGCCGATTTGCCGATTATTTTAACCGGTTTGCACGATCGATTAAACCCGACGGAGGTAATCCAGGAATTATTCCAGGAAGAGGGATAGCCGAGCTTTTTAGAGAAGATTCATTCGATTATCCTGTTGCAACAGGCTATATTTCATTTACACCCAATAAATATTTTAATATTCAACTTGGGCACGGCAAGAATTTTATTGGCGATGGGTACCGTTCGTTATTATTTAGTGATAACGCAAGTACGTATCCATACTTTAAGTTAAATACTACATTCTGGAAAATTAAATATACCAACACTTGGATGTCACTTCGCGATGTTCGCCCCGAAGTAACCGAAGATGGGTCTTTTAGAACAAAATATGTAGCAAATCATTATTTAAGTATTAATGTTTCAAAACGCTTAAATATTGGATTATTCGAATCAGTTATTTGGGAAAACGACAACGACCGTGGCTTCGATTTTAATTTTATTAACCCTGTAATATTTTTTAGATCTATCGAATTTTCAACAGGGTCTAGAGGAGGAAACGCGCTTATCGGAATTACTGGTAAATATAAATTTACAAACAGAATTAATGCCTATACTCAAATAATTATCGACGAGTTTTCTTCGGGCGATATTTTTGGGGGAGACAAAAGCTGGAAAAATAAAATTGGAATTCAAATAGGGGCAAAATATTATAATGCCTTTGGTGTAAAAAACCTATACCTTCAAGCCGAGTATAATCGTGTTAGGCCTTATACGTATTCCCATAATACAGGCGTCTTAAATTATGGTCATAATAACCAGTCTTTAGCTCATTTATGGGGCGCTAATTTTACTGAAACTATTGCAATTGCACGATATGAGAACGGAAGAATTTTTGCAAGTGCTAAACTAATCTTTGGAAAAAGAGGACTCGACTTTAATAATGAAACAGATTCGTTTAGTTACGGCGGAAACATTTATGCAGGCGAGGAAAACCGTCCCTCCGATTTTGGCGTAGAAATTGGACAAGGAAATACCACAAATGTATTTCATGGCGAGTTGCAAGCAGGCTATTTAATTAACCCCGCAACAAATTTGAAAATATATGCAAGCCTTATTTATCGTGACTTCACTCCAGAAGTAGATACGGCTAATGATTTTAAGCAAACTACGACTTGGATTAACTTCGGAATTCGAACCGATTTATTTAATTGGTATTACGATTTTTAAGCGATATTTTATTTATTAAAATCGTTACTTTAAACACATAAGTGCCTTATATTTGCACCGCTAAATATACCAATCGGTGACAAACACAAAAACGCAAAAACAAACCAACTCACTATTTCGTGATTTTACTGAAATTACAAAAG
>Ga0256847_1000422_pt1 | contig 27353 bp, 24 predicted proteins | sample TeddybearmetaG_FD_189099 | JGI IMG/M metagenome (GOLD analysis project Ga0256847, IMG submission 189099) | Hydrothermal vent microbial communities from East Pacific Rise, Pacific Ocean - Teddybear | ecosystem: Environmental > Aquatic > Marine > Hydrothermal vents | place: Pacific Ocean: East... | reverse complement strand
ATGGCCCCTTAGTGTTTAAGATAAGACCTACATCTACAGAATACACAATTATATCCAGCAGTAAGCAAGGTGCAATTCAAGCCATCAGCAACAGCGAGAAAGTCACTAACGGGGCTAAGGCCTATGCTGAAGCAGAAGGCGGCTTACCGTTCCTTACGAAGGTCTCAGGAGGGATTGAAATTAGCGACAGCTTAGAAGATACAAACACCATTGTTGACACCACGATGCAAGAAGGTGAACTAGGCATATCGTACAAGATGAACCTACCAACTGGTGGGCTTGTGGTCGAGCAAGAATAACAATAGCCGCTGAATTGTCCAACAAACGCTTAAGATTGTGGTTTCTCGCTGCCGCGAAAATCACGATCTGACCTTATTCGTTATGTTTGGTCAACGTACATCACATCCGTTCGCAATACATACTTAATGCCATTTTTTGCTGGCACAGCTCTATGCTTAAGGTTGTGTGGAAAAACTAAAGCCATCCCAACCTTGGGATAAACTTTATCCCAAGCAAATTGAGTATAACCATCATCAAAGTCCGCGCTTAAATAGACAATAAATGTGAGTAAACTTTCTTCCTTATCAGTACGAACATGCGAACCATCAGAATGCCAATCAAAGAATTGACTCCCCGTATACCTGTAAAAACGAAATCGCTCATTAAATCCAGAAAGTGAACAACCATTGATCACCTTAGGCAGAAAAATTCTTGCTCTTTCAAATAAGTTATTCGCAAAGTCATGATCATCAAAAATAACACGATCATTATATCGAATAATTTCATCTAACTTGGGCCCATTAATGGCTTGGATAGTGGCTTTTTCATAGATGCTCTTCTCGCTATTCAATATTAAGGTTTGACACTCATCACGAGAAATAAATGCATCTACAGTAAAAACCCCTAAACAATATTTTTCAATATTCATAATTGACCATTACCTAAAATAAGCCCAACAGCCTGTTGGACTTAACCAAATGACACCCCCACACATGACTTTAGGTGTGACATTTATCGCTCCAGATGCAAGCTCAATTTTTTAGATTGAGCTTGCATCTCTGCCGGAATCTGATGTTCCAGGAAAGATTGGATAACTTATTTTCGAGGCCAGGTTTCACGGAAGAATTTATCATCTTCTATATTCTGGATATCGCTCTAACCACACCTCAAACGATGCCAGTGAAGTAGAGCGAATGACTTCGTTTAGCATCTTTTTTAATCTTGCTACGTCGGGTGTATTATTCACAAACTGTGTTATTTTCGACGGGATAACAGCGTACTTAACTTTAAGAGCACTCAAAACTGCTTCTTTAGCAGCCATACTTTCCCCTTTTTGATAACCCCTCTGTTCGCCCTCAGCTATCCACTGTTCTGCTAATGTTGCCATGGTTGATTCTCCTATTTGTGGTAGTGCTGTTTCTACGGCCTGTTTTAAATGTTCATGATCAACATTGGAAGCCGAACTGACATATCTCAGTACGACATGCAGAAATTCTAACACAGTTTCTTTCTCTGTGAAGGTGTTCAACAATCCCAGAATTTTGGGTAACTGTTCCGGTAAATTCGAGTCAAAGATGTGCTTCAGGGTGAGGAGTGTCACTCGCGCTAATGCCTGGCCAACAATGTCTTCATCGTTGAGCGAAGTAAGGTCGCATAGAACGGGTTGGAAATTCAGCACATAGGGTTTCAAGGCTTCCGGCAAATCAAAAACATCCTGAAAGGCCGGTTTCAGTTGCCAAGTTTGTTGTCCATGATATACCACAAATGGCAGTACCGGGATCAAAACTCTGTTTTGTTTGTACTCTGCTTCTAGGATTTGAAGCATATACCATAATAATTGCAAAAAAATATTGCCATCTGGATAACTTTTGTGCTCAAACAGAAGGTAAAGCTGAATCGGCTTTTCTTCGCGTGTTTCCAGGCTGTATAGCATGTCTGAGTAATAACTTTTCAATTGCGTGTTGATGAAGCTGTCTTTCTCCAAATGCAAGCTTTTAAGGTTGAGACAATCTCGAATCTCTACCGGAATCTGATGCTCCAGAAAGGATTGGATCACTTCTTTTCGAGACCAGGTTTCACGGAAGAATTTATCATGGGGTGAGGTGAGTTTTGTCATTATCTAATCTTTGCTGGCGTTTGAATTTTCTGGATGTTAACACGAAAATGAAAATAGTCTTTCACGCTTTGGACGAACCGGACAAACGGGGTCAGAGTCGGTAAAATGAATTACTGAAAAATTTGCGCGCATTCTATCGCGGCTTTTCATCCTGACTTGAGACAAACAAACATCACCGCTCAGACACTTTGAAAAAACTGATCACTTGTTGCAGCTTTTGTGACTGCCCCTGCATTTCTTGCGCGGTTGCGGTTAACTCCTCAGAAGCGGCGGCATTTTGCTGCGTTACTTTGTCCAACTGCCCCATCGCCTGATTGATTTGCGTAATACCACCGGCTTGTTCATCTGACGCGGCACTGATTTCTTGCACCAATTCTGCGGTTTTCTCAATGTCCGGCACAATCGCCATGAGCATGTCACCCGCCCGCTCGGCAATCCCCACACTTTGGCTGGTCAACTTACCAATATCCGTCGCCGCCACTTGGCTACGCTCTGCCAGTTTACGCACTTCCGCCGCCACAACCGCAAAACCTTTGCCCGATTCCCCTGCACGAGCCGCTTCTATCGCTGCATTCAGCGCTAACATATTTGTTTGGTACGCAATATCTTCAATCACTGAGATTTTCTGTGCAATTTGTTGCATCGCGGTAACGGTTTCTGTCACCGAATCACCACTTTTACGCGCTGCGCTGGCTGATGCGGTGGCGGTGGATTCGGTGACTTGTGCGTTATTCGCATTTTGCGTGATGGAAGCAGCCATTTGTTCAACAGACGCGCCGGTTTCCTCCACACTGGCCGCCTGTTCACTGGCAGACTGGCTCAAACTACCGGAGGTCATACTCACTTGCTCTGCCGCTGACACGATTTGGTTTGCGTTTTCTCGGATTTCAAACACCACGGAAGAGATTTTGTGTTGCATCAATTGCATGGCTTTAAATAACTGGCCTAATTCATCATCTGAGGTGATCGCGATATCTGCGGTCAGATCCCCTAACGCAATTTGATTTGCTGTGTCAGAAACTTGCCTCAAGGTGCGCACGATTTTAAGCATAAAAAACAGCAAAATAGCCGCCATCACCGCCACAACAATATTCGAGATGATCACCGTGCCTTCTAACTCTGCAATTTTTTCCTGCTGCAGCACCAAGGTTGTCGATACGCGCTGAATCGCCGCTTCTGCCACGGGATCTAGCTTCGAGATAATGTCTGCTGCGGCCACATCAAAAGCACTCATCAATGGGTTGCCACCGGATGGCCCTGCCGCCACATAAGCCTGTGCCATTTTTTGGCCCGCTTGATAATAACGCTCGAACACCATGCCAAGTTCGGTATATTGTGCCTTGTGAGCAACATCCAACGCACTTAAGTCACTTAATAAAACACGGAAACGTTGCGCATGGGTTTTGGCCTCATCAAAACCGTCATTCAACCCATCCAACCCTCGGGTTGCGCTGATGTCCGTCAGCCATTGCTGCACCTGAGCCACCGAGAATTGCATGTCTTTCGCCATGACCATCATTGGGTTTTCGATGTTGGCTAAGCCTTTCGCCTTGGACTGAATGGTTTGGATGCCAAACCACGCAAGCAGGACTTGAACCAAGATAACACCGCCCAATAACAAGCCAATCAAAAATGTCGTTTGTTGAATGTTTGGTTTTTTCATCAGTATCTCATTACGTTTTAGCGACGTGCGAATTTACTGACAAGTATAGCGGCTGATGCCGCTATTCACCGTGAAGAATGGCTTGCTCCATTTGTTCCAACGTGATGTGTCGCACATCTTTGCCATCCACCAGATAAATCACGTATTCACAAATATTTCTGGCGTGATCCCCAATCCGCTCTAACGCGCGCGCAGACCACAATAGATTCAATACTTGCGAGATCGACCTTGGGTCTTCCATCATATAGGTAATCAGTTGCCGCATAATCGATTCATATTCGATGTCCGCATCGGCATCGGCTTTTGCGGTTTGCATGGCTTGGTTCACATCCATTCGGGCAAAAGCATCCAGCGCGTCGTGCACCATTTGCCGCACAAACTCCCCAAAATGCTTTAATTGAAAATAGAATTTTTTCTCTAAATTCAGTTCTTTTAAGGTCATCCGAGCAATTTTTTCGGCCTCATCGCCAATCCGCTCTAAATCGGTAATGGTTTTAATCACCGCAACAACCAGGCGTAAATCCCCCGCCGTGGGTTGTCGACGCGCCAGAATGCGATTACATTCCTCGTCAATCTCGACCTCTAACGCATTCACCTTAAAATCATTTCTGATGACCACTTCGGCCATTTCTTGGTCAGAGGTGGATAAGGCAATCAACGCTTGACTGACCTGCTGTTCCACCAACCCCCCCATTGACATGACCAGATTACGCACATCTTCCAGCTCTGAATTAAATTGCTTGGAAATATGGTGCGAAAAACGCTCTTTGTCCATCATCGCAAAACTCCTAACCGTAACGGCCCGTAATATAATCTTCTGTCATTTTATTGCCTGGATTGGTGAAAATCGTATCGGTATCTTCAAATTGAATCAATTTCCCCATGTACATAAACGCGGTGTAATCAGACACTCTGGCCGCTTGCTGCATGTTGTGGGTAACGATAATAATCGTGTAATTTTTTTTCAATTCATACACCAATTCTTCGATTTTCAAGGTCGAAATGGGATCCAAAGCCGAGGCAGGCTCATCCAACAATAACACGGCGGGTTCAATCGCAATCGCTCTGGCGATCACAAGGCGTTGCTGCTGCCCGCCGGATAAACCGGTGGCCATATCATCTAAGCGGTCTTTCACTTCATCCCATAACGCCGCTTGTTTGAGCGATTGTTCGACCGCTTCATCTAACACTGAACGCCGTCGAACACCTTTTAAACGCAGCCCATAAGCCACATTTTCATAGATCGATTTGGGGAAAGGATTGGGTTTTTGAAACACCATGCCCACATTCCGCCGTAATTCAGACAGGTTGGTTTTTTTCGCATAGATGTTCTCACCTTCCATCAAAATTTCACCTTCAATGCGAACCCCATCAACCAAATCATTCATCCGATTGAAGCAACGCAACAAGGTTGATTTACCGCACCCACTGGGGCCGATAAAAGCCGACACGCGTTTGTTTGGAATCTGCAAATTGATGTTTTCCAGCGCCTGTTTTTCGCCATAATATAAGTTGAGGTTTTTGGCTTCCAAGGTGATTTCTTCATCTACCAAAGACAAGCGCTGTGACGATTCCCGAATGCTGCTGAAATCGATTGCATGTGTGGGTGTATTCTCATCTGCCATGATTTATGAACCTACTGATCGGTATTTTTCTCTTAAATTGTTTCTGATAACAATGGATGCCAGATTCAACACCACAATCACCAACACTAACAAAAACGCCGTCGCAAACACCAACGGTCGTGCGGCTTCCACATTCGGGCTTTGGAAACCGACATCAAAAATATGAAACCCCAAATGCATAAACTTGCGATCTAAGTGCAAAAACGGGAAATCACCATCCAAGGGTAAAGTCGGCGCGAGTTTGACCACGCCCACCAACATCAATGGCGCCACCTCTCCCGCCGCCCTGGCAACCGCCAAAATCAACCCAGTCATCATCGCCGGGCTGGTCATCGGCAAAATCACCCGCCATAACGTTTCCGCTTTTGTCGCCCCCAAGGCCAAACTGCCCTCTCGCAACGCCAACGGCACACGAGACAAGCCCTCTTCGGTCGCAACAATCACCACCGGCACGGTTAAAATCGCCAGGGTTAATGAAGCCCACAACAAACCCGGCGTACCCACGGTGGGTGATGGTAACGCTTCTGGAAAAAAGATCCGGTCAATACTGCCGCCCATAAAATACACAAAAAAGCCCAGGCCAAATACCCCATAGACAATGGAGGGAACACCGGCCAAGTTATTCACCGCAATGCGGATCATACGGGTCAATAACCCTTGTTTGGCATATTCCCGTAAATACACCGCCGCAATCACCCCCAGCGGCGTGACCAAAATGGACATCAAAATCACCATCATCACGGTGCCAAAAATGGCCGGGAAGATACCACCTTCTGTATTTGCCTCACGCGGGTCTGCGGATAAAAATTCCCACATGCGTTCAAAATATAAGCCGATTTTCTGCAACCAGGACATTTGATTGGGGTGATAAATCCGCACCACCTTGGCCAAGGGAACCTCTACGGCTTGTCCATTGCTGATTTTTAACACCAACGCATCACGCTGGATGTCTTGGCGTAAAGCGACTAAACGCGACTCCAGTTGTGCGTATTCTTGTTGTAAGGTGGCGCGCTGTTGGGCCAATTTTTGTTGTTTCTCGGGGGTCAAGGCTTGTTTTAAGACCCAGCCTTTTTCTTTTAACCTGAGCCGCTCTAAACCATAGTTAATCGATGAAATTTCACCACTTTCAATGTCTTTAATGTCAGCATGCAAGGTTTGCGCGCGTTCTAATAATGGCTGCAACGCGCCCATCACATCCTGCCCTGCTGCCAGCACTTGGCCATTTTGCTTAACTTGTTCAATGACACCATACGCATTGCCCCATTCTAAGCGTTCAATCACAGCCAAATGATCAGGGTACTGTCGGTCGGACATCATCGGTTCAATCACCCAGCCAAAATCCGGGGGATTGCTATCTCGGTTGCCCATGCGGATCAAATACCGGGTCACGTCTGCCGTTTCATCGGCCAATTTAAAACCCGCTTGAATTAACTGTGACGCTGGCACCACCTCCGTGTCATAGATCTCACCGATCACACGCACCGGCTGCGCATTGTCTTCATAGGTGAAGGCCACCACTTGGCTCGGCCAAAAATAACGCAAACCCGACACCGCAATAATCGACAATAAACCAATGACGGCAATTAAACTCACGGACACTGCCGCAGCATTCAGCCATATCCATGGGCTACCACTGCGCAGCCAACCTTTGAAGGTGATTCTCGCCATTACATTTTTCCGTATTTATTACGCAAACGTTGACGCACAATTTCCGCCAAGGTATTTAACACAAAGGTGAACAAAAACAACACCAAAGCCGCTAAGAATAGCACCCGAAAGTGCGTACTGGCGACTTCAGCTTCTGGCATTTCGACGGCGATATTGGCCGCTAAGGTGCGCATGCCTTCAAAGATATTCATGTCCATAATCGGGGTGTTGCCAGTCGCCATCAACACAATCATGGTTTCCCCAACGGCACGCCCAAACCCCATCATCACTCCCGAGAAAATCCCCGGACTGGCGGTGGGTAACACCACTTTCACCATGGTTTGCCAGGTTGTTGCCCCCAGTGCCAATGAGCCATTGGTGAGGTGCCTGGGCACACTGAAAATGGCGTCTTCGGCAATGGAGAATATGGTGGGGATGACCGCAAACCCCATCGCAATGCCGATAATTAAGGCATTACGTTGGTCAAAATCAATGCCGAGATCATCCGTCAACCAAACCCGCATATCACCGTTAAAAAATAGGTTTTCCACCGTGTGGCTCATGGCAAACGCCACATAACCGACCAATAAAATCACCGGGATTAATAAAGCCCCATGCCAGCCTTCTGGAATCCGATGTTGAATCTGCTCGGGTAAGGACTGCCAAAAAAAGCCAAAACCCAGAATCACCAGCGGCAGAAACAGCAGCAAGCTAAAAATAGCGGGCATATACAATTCAATCACCGGTGCCAACCACAACCCGGCCAAAAACCCCAGCACCACGGTTGGCAGCGCCTCCATAATTTCGATGGTGGGTTTCACCACGGTGCGCATCTTCGGGGCCATAAAATAGGCAGTATAGATTGCCCCAAAAACCGCCAATGGAATCGCAATCAACATGGCATAAAACGCCGCTTTAAACGTACCGAACGATAACGGCGTTAAACTCAGCTTAGGTTCAAAGTCATTATCCGCCGAGGACGATTGCCAAACATAATCCGGCTCGGGGTAACTTTCATACCAGACTTTTCCCCACAACGCTTGCCACGAAATTTCAGGGTGCTCGTTGTCAATGTGAAACTGTAGAAAAACCCCATCCCCAATCTCGGACAACAGCACATCGGCCCGAGGGGAGAAACTCATGGCACGTAGGGGTTGTGTTGCCACCGATTCGGTTAACAATAATAAATCAGAGGTGGTGTAAAGCAACGACATCTGGCCTTGATCATCACTCACCACAAGGCCTTTGCGGCGATGCTCTACGGCCATCGACACAATCTGTTTCAAGCCCGTATCCAAGGCCCTAATTTGACGCAGATGATTACGTTCTTGCGCATCCCGCACCAAAAACCATTGCGTGACATGGCCTTGCTCGGTGCCCACCATCAAAGAAATCGATCCCGTCAAAAACGCCAACTGTGTGACATGATCACCCGCTTGAACCAAGGACACCTGCTGGGGCGGTTCAATTTCCGCCAAATCAGCAATGTTGTAAACCAACAATTGGTCTTTGTGCGTGAGTACATATACCCAGTGTTGATTGGGCCCAATCAGAATTTTTTTCACCGCCGCCGTCAAAGGCAATGTCACCGTGGTTTTATCCAGCTCCACCGTCTCATCCAGAAAAGACACTTCTTTGCTGAAACTCGCAATCACCAACGCATCATTATGTGCGGAGACCACGGTCAGTTGCTCTTCCCCATCCCGATAACCAAACACACTCACCGGTTCGGCTTGAATCTCAAGCGGCTCGGGGTATTTGGCATAAAAACTTGGCACAACTTGGCGCTCATCCCCCTCAAAGTGCACCTTGAATTCCACCTGGGTTAACCACACCGACCCCTCGGTTAAGCCATACCCGAACTGATTACTGAACGCATCGCCCACGGCAAAACTGCTGACGTGTTGCCCTGGTTGTAAAATTGAGGTGGTATTGAGTAATTGACCATCACTCAAATTAAAAAACAGCGCTTGCGCATGATCGGTTAACTTGGCCCCGATGGTGGCATGTTCATTCATCAATAAATGCTGCGTGTTACCCGCCGCTAAAGCCGAGTTTTGAATGCGCTGAGCCGGTTCAATGTGCGCAGAAAAGAACAGCGGCAGCGCGATCCACAGCAAGTAGAAAAAAATCAGCACAATAATCAGCATCACACTGATGCCACCCAGCTTGATGCCCCAAGTGGTGGCGTCATCTTTCCACTCACGCCAAGATTGGAGTTTACGCTGTTTACTTTGCTCGTCAGAATTCAACAATTTAACCATAATCAAATATTTACGCGTGTTTTAAAGATGACTCATACTGTTTTCAGAGTATATTGAAATGACCCTGCAAAGGTAAACCATAAATTGTGCCAAACTGCATTATTCGAGTAACTTCAAGAATTTTTTCACCACTTTTTCAGGCAGTGGGATATATCCATCCTTGATCACGGTTTTTTGCCCGGTCTGTGACAACACCATGCGCAAAAATGCTTTTTCTTTGGGTGCCAGTGGCCGATTCGGCGCTTTGTTGACATAAATATACAAAAACCGAGATAACGGATACCGCCCTGTCGACGCATTTTTTGCATTCGCCACCACATACGCTTTGCCTTTTTTCTTGGCTAACGCAAGGGCTTTAACCCCGGAGGTTTTATAACCAATACCCGAGTAACCGATGCCATTTAACGAGGTCGCGACCGACTGTACCACAGAGGCAGACCCCGGCTGTTCGTTCACACTATTTCTGAAATCCCCTTTACATAAGGCCTTTTTCTTAAAGTACCCATACGTGCCGGAAACAGAGTTGCGACCAAACAATTGAAAACGTTTATTCCCCAAACTCCCGGAAACCCCCAAATCCTGCCACTTTTTCAGCGCACCTTTGTAACCACATTTACGCGTAGAAGAAAAAATGGCATCAATTTCAGCCAGGATCATGTGTTGAATGGGGTTATCTTTATTCACGTACACCGCCAACGCATCAATCGCGACCGGAATGGCGAGCGGTTTATACCCGAATTTTTTCTCAAAGGCTTCAATTTCCTTGTTTTTCATTTTTCGGCTCATCGGCCCAAGGTTGGCCGTGCCTTCGGTTAACGCGGGCGGGGCAGTTGACGAGCCTGCAGCCTGCACCTGAATGTTGACGCTGGGATAAAAGCGTTTAAAGTCTTCCGCCCAAAAGGTCATTAAGTTCGCCAACGTATCAGAACCCACACTGGAGAGATTGCCCGCAACCCCGCTCGTGCGTTCGTATTCGGGGATACCGGCAGCCACAGAAATCCCCGCTTGTGCACAGACGCTGCCCAGTAAACCCATACCCAAGGCGGCTATTTGCACCACATGTTTTATCATAATCATTCCTTCCTTCGTTTAAGGTGAGCATAGACTACTGCTTAATTATGACAAATTGATGAAAACCTTACTGTTTCACGAGGGTGACGTACAAAACCACATCTTTGGCCCGAATTCTGAACCACTTACGGTATGTTTTATAACCCGGTTTACTCACTTGAATAGAATAAGCGCCTGGGCGTAAACGCATATTCTCGGTGTATTTGGGTTTGATATTGAGCATTCTGACCAACACCGCCTCGGGTTCAGCAACGATCTTAAACGCCCACGTTGTCACCGTTTCTACCGCCTCAACATCCGCAGGTGCACTGGGCACCACAACCTCAGTCACGGGGACTACAGCCACATTGTCTGCCACCGGTGCATAAGCGACCTCGGCGGGTGCCACTGTGGGGCTTTTTCTGTTGGCTTTGCCTGGCGCAAAATACCGCATCAGTTGCGCCACCATACGCGTCATATCATCCGCCCGACCACTGGTATTCAAGGCTTTTTTGGCCGTGGGGTGATGCAGATCAATCACCCGCATATCCACCACCACGGTATTCAAAAATTGCCCCACACTGCCGGTAACCACTTGATCAAGGCTATATTTCTGGCCTAACGCTATGGCCTGAGCGTGTTCTTCCCCTTGCCGCGCCACCACCTCACCCACGACTTGAATCGTCCCAATTTTTCTCAACGCCTGATGCACCTGTTCTGCGATTTCCCGGCCCAGCGTGGTGCCATCCGTGGTATTAAAAGCCATCACACTGATTTTTTTCTGAGCCGCCGCCATGCTCTGTGTGCCAAACAAACCGCTCAGCACCAACACACAGAAAATCCTAACCCCTTGCTTCATCATCACCATCACTTCCACAATTTTGACCTTTGTGCTTAAGAATAGCAGTGAATCAAAAACATCCCAGATTGTGATAAGCATCACGGTACGTTCAGGAATGATCCTCTAAGCTTTTTCCTAATAACCTTATATTGGCAACTTTATATCAGTCACCTGGAGAAACATCATGAATATAGGCAGCTCGCCCTCAGTGACAGCTTCCGTCAACCAAACCTCACCGCAAAACGCTGCGAGCGTTTCGGTCTTAAAAAAGGCGTTAGACATCCAAGCCCAAGGGGCTATTTCATTGATTAACGCCATACCAGAATCCCCTCAACCCGGTAGCGGGTCACTGGGGTCTAACCTTAACGTTGTTGCATAACCACGTTAAACCAGGGACAAAAAATTGCAGGGACATGCAGCCGTACTAAAAAAATTGATCATTAAAATATACCTTGGGAGGTCAAACCAATGGGAATGCATGTTCTAACAGAAGAAATGATAAACCCTGAAGTTTATGAGTCGGTTGATGATATCGAAAAATTTATCGCCAAACCTGATGATAAAAAAATCATGAGCAAAAAAGCCGCACGCATGCAGGTTGAGCGTCGCGCCGAACAAAAGGAGTTAGACAAACACTTAGATGCCTATTATGACAACCTGTTAGATTAGGCATAACACAACGTCTAGTATCTCTATAGAGGTTGTCCGCTTGTTGAATAACCTCTTCTCACCTATCCTTATGGCATGATGTCCATAAGGTTTGTTTGTGTCCCATCACCACATTTTTATGCAACACGCATTAACCCTCGCAGAAACGTCCGTCCAGCAACATGAAGGTGGGCCATTTGGGGCGGTCATTGTGCGCGACAACACCATCATTGGCAGCGGCTACAATCAAGTCACCCGCCAACATGACCCAACCGCCCATGCTGAAGTCATGGCGATTCGCAATACCTGCCGTGAGTTACAAACGTTTGATTTAAGCGGTTGTCATTTATACACCAGTTGTGAACCCTGCCCGATGTGTTTATCGGCAACGTATTGGGCACGGCTGGATAAAATTTATTATGCGAATACGCGGTTACAAGCAGAACAAGCCGGTTTCATGGATGCCGATTTATACGCCGAAATTTGCCAGCCCATGGCACAACGCCAAATCCCCCTTGAATACATCGAATTAGCACAAGCCAACCTTGCGTTTCAACTGTGGGACGCAAAAACAACACGCGCCCCCTATTGAAACAAAATACCCACGGCTTACTCCGCCAATTGACACGCCAAATGTTCTTCATAATTGCCATGAAAATCGACAATACCATTGGCCGTCATATCCAAGATCCGCGAGGCCAAAGACGACACGAACTGACGATCATGTGAGACAAAAATCAACGTGCCCTCATATTTTTCTAAGGCCATGTTGAGCGATTCAATCGATTCCATATCCATATGGTTGGTGGGCTCATCCATGACCAAAATATTCGGTTTGTGCATCATGATTTTACCGAATAACATGCGGCCCCTTTCGCCCCCAGACAACACCTTCAGCGGTTTGTTGAAATCATCTTGAGAAAACAGCAAACGGCCCAAATAACTGCGCACCGCTTGCTCGTCATCACCCGCTTGTTGCCATTGACTCATCCATTCAAACACCGTCATATCAAACGAAAAAACATCCGTATGGTCTTGGGGATAATAACCAATACAAGTATTTTCAGACCACTTCAACGCCCCGCTATCGGCCTGTAGTTCCCCCAACAAAGTGCGTATCAAGGTGGTTTTGCCTGCACCATTGGGGCCCAAAATGGCCAACTTCTCCCCCACTTCAACGGTCAGATTGAGCCCATCAAACAACGGCGTATGCTCAAAGCCTTTGCTCAAATCTTGTATTTCCAAGGCGTTACGGAATAATTTTTTGGTTTGTTGAAAGCGAATAAATGGGTTAGCACGACTGGAGGCTTTCACATTTTCTAGCTTAATTTTGTCAATTTGGCGTGCACGGGAAGTGGCTTGGCGTGCTTTTGACGCATTGGCCGAAAAGCGGGCCACAAAATCTTTTAGATCCGAAATTTGGGCCTTTTTCTTCGCATTATCAGACAGAATGCGTGCACGTGCTTGTGTTGCAGCCAACATATATTCGTCGTAACTGCCCGGATAAATGCGCAACTCGCCATAATCCAAATCCGCCATGTGGGTACACACACTGTTCAAAAAATGCCGATCATGGCTAATGATAATCATGGTGCTATTGCGTTGGTTTAAAATCTCTTCAACCCAGCGTATGGTATTGATGTCGAGGTTATTCGTGGGTTCGTCCAGCAGTAAGATATCGGGGTTATCAAATAACGCTTGGGCCAACAAAACCCGGAATTTCCAGCCAGGGGCCACCTCACTCATGGTGCCCGCATGTTGCTCAATGGGTATGTCCAACCCCAGCAACAACTCACCGGCTTTGGCCTCGGCGCTGTACCCATCCAACTCGGCGAACTGTGTTTCCAATTCCGCCACTAACATGCCATCGTCTTCGGTCATTTCAGGCAGATTGTAAATGCGGTCACGTTCTTGTTTGATCGCCCAGAGCGCCTTATGCCCCATAATCACGGTATCAATGACATTAAACGCTTCATACCCAAACTGATTTTGGCTTAACGTCCCAATGCGTTCGTTACTGTCGTACATCACTTGGCCGGCAGTCGCCTCTAGTTCCGCCGCTAAAATTTTCATGAAGGTTGATTTGCCACACCCATTTGCGCCAATCAGGCCATAACGATGGCCATCACCAAATTTAATAGAAATGTTTTCGAACAAAGGCTTAGCGCCAAATTGCATAGTAATGTTTGCTGTAGAAATCAAGGCAGGTTCTCACGAAATAAAGGAATCAACGATTTGGTGCTATCATCTGACCAAATCAAACCAGCGCTATTGTAACCGCGCGCTGTCGAAATGGACATGGCCTAAAGGCAAGGAAGCAAAAATGGATTTTCGAACCGCCATTATGGCACTCAAAAAAGGCGATAAGATACGCCGAACCGGCTGGCAAACATCGTATTATTTGGTCTTGGTGCGCTTGAATGCGCAAGGGCCCATCACCAAAGCGGATGACTACGTTGAAGCCACCTTAGGCATTACCCAACCAATGGTGACAACCCGTATCGATTGTTATACGGGAGATGAAGTATTACAAGAAAGTTGGATAGCGACTGCGGAAGATATTGCCGGGGAATGGCAAATGTGGCCCCAAACACATTGAGGCCACACAGATTGAGTGGATGGGCTATTTTATGTTCGAATGCTCATCAACAATTGGCCAAAACGCTCACCGGCTTGGGCGGTGATCTGGCTCAGCGCAATGATGGTCGCCGTATGGTACTTTTGGCCCAGCGGTGATTGCAGAAAATCAATGTATTGCTTGAACTCAGCATCCGTCAGCGATTGATACGTATACAAACTGGACATTTTAATTTCATGCGCAATATTTTTGCGTAGACGTGATCGATTTTTCGCAAGATCCACTTGCAGCGCTTGTAAGCTGACTTTTTTCACTGAAGCGCCGTTACGAATAAATGCTTTTACCACAGAGGTTTGCATTTTTTCTGACAGAATGGTGGTGTATTCCACCATTTTAGTCGCATCGTTAAATTTTTCTAACAACGCAACCCGTGCTGCATTTTGGGCTAACGTACTAAACTGCGCCTCTGTGGCCGCTAAGGCTTGAGGGCTGGCAGCTTGGATCTCTAACGCCGTAATCTTTTGCCCAAGTGGGCTGTTGAGCCAAGCCAATACCGCCTCAATATCCTGCAAGCTCATCATATCGTACAGTTTGGCGTGCATATTATGGGCCAGCGTTTCCGCGTTAAAAGCCCCATCGACAGCCATCGAGAAATGCGACATGGCTTCTCGTGAAGCGCTGCATTTGGCGGGTTTTTCTTGTGCGGCAATGGCCTTTAAAGTATCAGGAAAATACATCAGTGACGCATTAATGCCTGATTTATCCATTAAAGTACTCAAGCGGGTCATTTTGTCTGTCTCCACATTGGCTGCAAAAGCACTGGAAACAAAGAAAAATAACACGCCGACACGTTGAATGGTCTTAAGCATGGTTGCACCTCACTGTGACATTTAATTTGAAAGTTCGCATATTCTAATACAATAGCATTTCGGAATACAACGATAGTTGCATTGGCATGATAAAACTGTGATGGTGTTCCCCATTTTCAGGCATGCACGATAAAATAACGCGCTGACGCGAACCAGAATAGACTGTATAGGAAACACTGTGATTGAAAAAATAACCGAATTACTCCAAACCGCAGTAGAAACGTTAATACAACAGGGGGATATTCCCGCAGACGCGACGTTTCGGATTCAAGTTGATCGCGTCAAAGACAAAAACCACGGTGATTTTTCCACCAATCTGGCCATGATGCTGGCCAAACCCTGCCGGAAGGCGCCTCGGATCATCGCACAAGCCATCATTGAAGCCTTACCCGAAACCATAGAAGTGGCGAAGGTTGAAATCGCCGGGCCGGGTTTCATCAATTTTTTTCTCAGCCAAGACACCTTGGTGCAGTTTGTTGAGTCGGCCTTGGCCGATCCCGCCTTAAACGTACAAACCACCCACACACCCGAGACCATTGTGGTCGATTATTCCTCACCCAACTTAGCCAAAGAAATGCACGTCGGGCACTTACGTTCAACCATTATTGGTGATGCCGTGGCGCGCACCTTGGCTTTTCTGGGGCATCACGTACAACGCCAAAATCATGTCGGAGATTGGGGCACGCAATTTGGTATGTTATTGGCCTATATGCAAGAGATCAAAACCGAGGGACAAGTCTTGGACATGCAACTGTCCAATATAGAAACCTTTTACCGAGCCGCCAAACAACGCTTCGATGCCGCCCCCGATTTTGCCGAACAGGCACGGGCGTTGGTGGTGAAATTACAAGCCGGGGATGCGGACTGCCTGCAATTGTGGCAAGACTTTAAGCGCATTTCACTGGGGCACTGTGAACAAATTTATGCGCGTTTGAATGTGAGTTTACGCCCCCAAGATGTGCGCGCTGAAAGTGCTTATAACGACGATTTAGCCCAGGTGGTCGAGTCTTTGGAAGCACAAGGTTTACTCACTGATGATGCAGGCGCACGCTGCGTTTTTCTGCCTCAATTCAAAGGCAAAAACGACGACGTTGTGCCGATTATCGTACAAAAACAAGGCGGTGGTTATCTGTACGCCACCACCGACTTAGCCGCAATGCGGTATCGCGTCAAAACCTTACACGCCACCCGCATCCTATATTTTGTTGATGTGCGCCAAAGCCTGCATTTTCAGCAAGTATTTGCCTTAGCCAAAACCGCCCACTTTGTGCCCGCCGACACGTCATTGGAACATATGCCGTTTGGCACCGTCATGGGCAGTGATGGCAAACCGTTTAAAACCCGTGAAGGTGGGGTCGCAAAATTAGCCGATTTGTTGGATGAAGCGCAAAAGCGGGCTTATGCCTTGGTTGCAAACAAAAACCCCGCGTTACCAGAAGCGCAATTGCAGCATATCGCCACCGTGATTGGCATTGCTTCGGTCAAATATGCGGATTTATCCAAAAACAGAGGCCATGATTATGTGTTTAGTTGGGATCAAATGCTCAGTTTTGAGGGCAATACCGCGCCCTATTTGCTCTATGCCTACACACGGGTGATGAGTATTTTTCGTAAAGGTGGTGTACAAGCGGAGCACTTAACCGCCCCCGTACAACTACAGGCGGCCCAAGAAATTGACTTAGTCACACAGTTATCCAAACTGAATGAAGTCATACAACAAGTGGCCAAACGCGGGATGCCCCATTTATTGTGTACTTATCTATATACCGTGTCGGGTCATTTTTCTCGTTTTTACGAGGCTTGCCCGGTTTTACAAGCCGGTGATGAAGCCTTAACCCAAAGCCGCTTGAAACTCTGCTTGCTGACCGCAAAAACCTTGCACGTCGGTTTGGGTTTATTGGGGATCGACACATTGGAACGCATGTAAAGCGGGCTTAAGCCGCGCACGTCGCCTTTAACGCTTTCATATTATCATCCGCCCATTGCACGGCGATTAAATACGCACTAATACACTCATTCGGGTCGATGTTGGGTTTATTCAACGCGTCCCAATGAGAATGTTCGTATTCCAGGACAAGTGCATAAATTTCCCCCTGTTCGCCTTCTTTAAACAGTAAGGCCATTTTAATCCCAATGCTCAGCGTCACCGTATCCAATAAGTCATCTAATGGCGTATCCATCAAAGCATCCAGCACTGAAAACAACCCAATAATGAACATTTGTGACTTCACGTCTGGGTAGAATTTTTCCGCCAGCAATTCACACATTTTGGCCCGAATCAAAGCCGTTGCAATTAATTCACACGGTTTGTTATTGCTCACATTCGACATCATAATCAGCGACAACCAGTTTTTGACGTTGTTCAGCCCCAGCAACACCACCACATCTTTAATCGAGTCAATTTCCCGCCTTAATGAAAACGTCGCACTGTTGATGTAACGCAACAATTTGTAAGATAACGTCACATCCTGGGCCAGGATGCTTTCAAATTCGTCATAATCAAGTTCTGGATTTTGTAATTTACCCAACAAACTCATCAACACCATTTTATTCGCGGGGGCATGTTTTTGTTTCACCATCTCTGGGTGACAAAAGAAAAACCCTTGAAACGCTTCAAACGGGAATTGCTGACAAATGGCATACAACGCTTGGGTTTCGACCTTTTCTGCAATCAATTTGACCTGGAAAGGTTTTAATTTTTTAATGCTGTCCGCAATCTGTTCCTCACTGAGGTTATGCACATCAATTTTGACGTAATCTGCCAGCTTTAAAAGAGGAATGTGTCTTTTGGTAAACACAAAATCATCCAAAGCCAGCAAAAAACCCCGCGCTTTGAGTTTGGTTAAGCCTTGAATCACTGCTTTTGTTGGCGCCACGTCTTCTAAAATTTCTAAGACAGTCTGCTCTTTTAACATCAAGGTTAAATTTTCATCTAAAATAAACCGCTCAGGCAAATTAATGAATGCCAATGCACTGCCGGTTAAATTCTCCAAACCAATGTGCACAAAAGAGTTAATGATGGTGGTGCAGGAGGCTTGGCTTTCATCTTCAATCATTGCGACATTTTTATCACAACAGCGATATAACAACTCATACCCCATCACCTGTAAGTCACGATTGTAGATAGGTTGACGGGCAATAAATAAATTTTCCACCCAGTAGACTCTCGCTTAATGTGAAGTTAACAGTATAGCCGAAAGCCTGCGTGCTTAACTCAGGAATACCACGACAGATTATATTTTCGGATTAAGGCTAGGTAAACGCGTCAAATCCTGCGCGGGTGATTTTTTTTGTAACACCAAAGGTTTCATTACACGCTGTAGATGCAGGTGCCATTGTTGTGCGGGAAACGCTTGCTGCGCGTACAATGCGTGTTCTAATTCGGCGAATAATGCCGACACCGCCGTTGTCGACACCCCATAACGCTGACACAAAGTTTTGCCTATGGGTTGTAGCGGTGTATTCGGCGGTAATTGCAAGGTCTGCACTGAAAAAGCCAATAACAATCTGAACACACGCTGCGCATCATGCTCATAAGCCAAACGTTGAAAAAAGCGTTTTGTTTGCCACGTTTCCGGTAGGCGTTTTTCTATGCGCCGTATCACCGTGGTCTGTATCCACACCCGAACAGGGGTTGGGTGATAACGCTTATCCGGGTTTTGCCCCCAATTTAAGTGCCCACTCAGCCGATGCACATGCTGACCGACGGGGCTCACACTGGCCCCAATCCAACCGTGTACACACAGCACACCTCGACCAAAATAGCGGTGTATTGTCATGCCACTTGGCCGCCCAGCCAGCAACCACAGCAGCAATATCCCGCCCCCCAGAGTGCTGAGTATAATAACCAGGGAGAGAAACAATTCCCCCAAACTGTGCATACCGGGGTGGATGGATAACACCGGCGTCACCGCTGGCCGATGTTGACCGACTTGCACTTGAATGCGCTCAGATAACATGCGCGCTTGTTCCGGCCGTTCATATTTAATATTCCACCAATCCAACACCGCACTGGGTAAGGCCACTTTACCCGAGATTTGCGGAATTAACGTGAGCATCTCAGTGCGCACGCCTTCAATCGTTTTCTCGTTATGGCTGACCCGATTCACCAGCGTTTGCTGCTCCACATACAGTTTAAATGCTGTTGTCTGAGTCATTTCAGTGAAGCTCGGAATGTCTTCCGCCATCGCCCCCACCGCTTTGGTGGTCACCTCATAGCGCACTGGCTCACCTTCTTGCAAACGCGGCTCACCCAATAATTTCGCCTGAATGCGTAACCCATACAATGGCCGCCAAATGCCTTTGATGTGCGGTGCAGGCTTCACCATCAATTGGATCGGTTTGGTGGTAAATTGAAACGCTTGCGTATTGGGGTAGGATTGGCCGTAATAATGTCGCCAGGATTTTTTCGTAATCGATACTTTGGCCGGTGGAATGGTGAGTTGACCCGCCTCTAAAAACGTAATCGCATACCGAAATTCATTCACGGTATACGTGACCCCTCCAGAACGACGGGTATAAGGCTGCCTTGGCGCTTCTATAGACTGCACAATCATGTGATTAAAACTGGGCAAAGTCACCCGCATGCTGGCCAAATTTTGTCGGCCAATCACCCGCACAGTATACATCACCGTTTGCTGCACGTATGGGCTGGCATCCGCCAACGAAACTTCAATCGTTTCTGCGCGCCCATACAGCGGCCATAAAACCATTGATAACAAACACAGCAAGCCAGACCCCGTCACGCGATACATGGTTTTACCAAGGCCTGATGGCGTGCACATCACTGGGTGGCACTGAATCTTGCCAGCGCCGTTCCTCCAGAAAAAATTGGTAGCGTAATAATGCGCTGGGCTCCCCATCCACACGCCTTAACCAGCGCTCCACCACCGCCTCAGATAATCGCTCTTGGCCTATTGCTTGGCCTTGTTGATCCTGTTTTGAGGCCTGCTTGCCCTGTGTACCGGGCTGGCTTGGTTGGGTTTTGACTTGTGTTAAATCTTGCACGGTGTTGCCCTCTGCCTGTTGTTGTGTCTTTTTTTCTTGCCCTTTCTGATCGGGTGCTTGAGTCTCTTGTGTGCTGCTCGATTGTCCACCCGTTTGCGCGCCATCTGTTTGCGCTGCATCTGTTTGTTCTATATCTGTTTGTTCTGTATTAATTTGTTCTGCATCTTGTGTTTCCTGGGTACGTCCATCCGAGGTCTCGCCTGACGTTGAACGGGAGGTTGTACCCGCTTCGGCATCCCCCGCTTTATCTTGCGGTGGTGTTTGTTTGTCCTGACCTTGCGCGGTTTTTTTGGGGGTTTGTTCGCCTTGTTTTTGTTGACCCTGCTTTTGCTGATCTTGCTTTTTCTGATCCTGCTTTTGTTCGTCCTCCTGCTCTTCGTCCTGCTGCTCCTCAGCTTCTGAAGCTAACATTTGCTCCACTAAGGCCAAATTAAAGGTCGCATCCTCGTGTTCAGCCTGCGCCGCTAAAACCCGTTCATACGCCTGTTTTGCCCCTGCATAGTCTTCTAATTGAAAATACGCATTACCCAAATTATACTGCGCATCTAACGCCACCGCTGCATCACTCACACGCGCAAACGCTTTGGCCGCCATCGCATATTGTGCAGCCTGATAATGCGCCACCCCTTGTTGGTAAGGGTCTACTGGTGCCAGTGCATAAGCCCATACTGGCAAGCCCATGAGGCAGAACCACACACCGCGCATCACTCTTTCCCCCTAACTCGCCAACGCATAAAGCGCAATAAAATCAATCCCAACATCAAGCCAAGGGGCACATAAAATCGATCATGCCACACACGCACCGTCTCTTTCGTTGGCACTACCGTCGTTTGCGCAGCCAATGCACGCCCCAATGCCACAGTGTCATCCGTGCGATACCCTGCACGCCAATAAGCGCCCTGCCCGGCTGCGGCCAAGGCTTTTAAGCCAGCCTCCTCTAACGCCGAGGTGACTAACTGACCGTCTACATCCCGAAAGGGTCGGCCATTCACATCGGGGATGAAGGCGGCTTTCAGGCCCCCAATGCCTAACACAAAAAGCTGAATGCCGTCTTCCTGCAAAGCCGCCACCGTATCCAGCAAACCCGACTCATCAAACCCCCCATCACTGATCAACAATAAAACCTTGCCATTATCCGCAGGCTGGCTAAGCAGTAAACGCCGACCACTGGCCAACGCTTGCGACAATCGGCTACCCGTCAGGCGCACCAAATCGGGCGACAGCGCGGGTAATACATGCAACAACGTTTGAATATCCTCCGTCACCGGCGTCACCACATGCGCCACCGATGCAAACCCAATCAGGCCCACCCGTAAATGCTGCGACTGTTGTAATAAATCCTGAATCTCTTGGCGCGCTCGGCCAAAACGATTGGGGTGTACATCTTCCACCTGCATAGAACGTGACATATCCAACAACAGCACCACATCTGTATTCGATTTTGCCACAAAAATATCGGTATAATCCCAACGCGGCCCGGCCATGGCCAGCACAGCCAACAGCCAAATCAAGCTCCAACTGAACAACGCATGCCGTTGTTGGCCATTTTCTGCGGCTTGATTCAAGCGTAAATACGGCAACAAATGGGCATCCGCAAACGCCGTGGTACGATCCGACTCAGCATGCTGCTGCGCCGGTGTCGGTAACCACCACAACACACCCGGTAACAGAAGGCCCAGTAACCACCAGGGCTGTTCAAAATGAAAGTGAGATAACGCTACCATTGTCCACCTCGGCGCAGAGATAACCCCACCAACAACAGCATAATCCCCATCACCCCAGCCAACGGCCAGCGATATAAAGGCTGCGGCACCCACACACTGTGGCGTTGTATTTCGGTTTTTTCCAAACGATTAATTTGCTGGTATATGGCCGCTAGGGCTTGTGTATCCGTTGCACGAAAGTAACTACCCCCGGTTTGTTCTGCAATGGCCTGCAATAACGCTTCATCTATGCGCATTTTTTGTTTGATGATGCGCCCATCTTCCGGAAAATCAACCTCCCCTTGTGCATCCCCCAAACTCCCCACACCAATGGTATAAATGCGCACCCCAAACTGTTTGGCCAAGCGCATCGCATCACTCGGCTGTAAACGGCCTGCGGTATTTTCACCATCGGTCAACAATAACAGTATCCTGGAGCCTTCAGGTCGTTCTTTCAGTTTTTTCACAGCCAAGCCAATGGCATCGCCAATGGCGGTGCCGTCACCGGCCATGGTCGGCTCGGCTTGGCGCAACATACGCTGCACCACCGCACTGTCTTGCGTGAGTGGGGACTGCACATACGCCACTTCACCAAACAAAATCAACCCCACGCGGTCTTTTTGCCGTTGCTGAATAAAAGCACCCACCACCGCTTTCACCACCGCCATGCGGTTCACCGCACGCTCGCCTTCAGTAAAATCCAACGCCAACATTGAACGAGACACATCCACCGCCAGCATCAAATCATAACCCCGGCTACTCACTTGTGTGTGTTTGTCTAAGCGTTGTGGCTGCATTAAACACAGCACCCCAAACACCCACAATAAAACCAGCAAGCGCTGATGCAGGGTTTTATGCAGCACCAGAGGCTTGGATTTTTGCTCATAGGCGTGTGCTAACGCACGAATATTGGGAAAACGCAGCACCTGCTCAAGCATATCTGGGGCACTCGGTTTTGGCCACAACCAAGCCACCAACAAAGGCAACGGTAACAAAATTAATGCCCAAGGCCAGGCGAAATTAAACATGCCGCTGCGTCCACGCCATCGCCGCTTGTAATAACGCATCAATCTGAGCCGCAGGCAACACGGTTTCCGGTGGGGCATAACGCGCTTCGGTTAAATATTCTGCATACTGCGTCCAGGGAAAGGCGTTTGGATCTTGCGCTTGTAACCAGGCTAACCACCCCGCCCCGCACAAACCGGCACACGCTTGGCGGCCTTTACGCGCCATCGCAATGCGCCGCAGCACGCTGGAAAATTCAGCCAACACTGCATGTTCCTGTCCCGCGCGTAAACGACACCGTAACTCGCGTAACTGTTGCCGAGCCTCAATGCGCCAAGACAACACCGCCCGATAACGCCACAGCCCATACGCCAACACAAGCACAACGCCCCCCAGCAGCAACAGCCACCAAACGGCGCTCCCCGGCACGAGCGGCTCACTGACCGGCAAGCCTCGAATATCCCGTAATTGTATGAGTGCTTCTGCGCGCGTCATCGTGCAGCCACCCGAAAAGCGCGCCGGCGTAAACCCAGCATTAACGCTTGCTGCGCATCGGCTTGGGTTTGTATCGGCATCAGATCCACGCCCAAACGTTTACACAGCGAGGATAAGCGCTGTCGCTGTGCTTCCCAAGCCTGTCGGTAACGCGCACGCCCTTGCTCATTATCGGTATCGAGCAGCACGTGTTGGCCTTGTGCATCCGCAAACACAACCTGGCCCATGTTCGGCATATCCCAGTCAGCGACATCATCAATCGGTATCAACACGACTTCATGGCGCTGAATCAAGCGCCCTAACCGAGGTTCAAGCCCATCGATATCAGCCATCTGCCCCATCAAAAAAATCAACCCACCGGTGGGTGTTGCATGCATGAGTTTATCCAAACTTTGCAAAAATGGATCCAGCCCATCACAGGGCTGCTCAAGCGTGCTTGACATGGCTTTTAAGAGTTGCCACAACGCGCGGCGGGAGTGGCTCGGTTGGAAGTATTGCAGGCCGCCGGGGTCACCAAACAGAATGCCCCCCAGCTTATCGTGATTGGCCGCGGCGGCCCACCCCAACAACGCCGCACAACGCGCCGCTTGAATGTTTTTGAAGGTGCCCCGTGTGCCGAAATGCATATGCACGCCAACATCAACACACAACATCACCGTGCGTTGCCGTTCCTCTCGAAAGACTTTAAGGTGCGGCGTGCCAGTTCTGGCTGTCACACGCCAGTCCATATTGCGGATCTCGTCGCCTTCGCGATACTCCCGGACTTCTTCAAAGTCCATCCCTTGGCCCCGAAAAACGGATTGATATAAACCGCTTAACGCAGAATCGACCACCCGTGAGCTGGCCAAGCCAATGGCATGCGCTGGGTGCCGCAGCGCCAGTAAGTCTTCTAAATGGGGGGTTAAACTCGGCATGCTCAGGCACTTTTGTTGTGCGTTTAAGGAATCGCAACCCGTTCCAATAAACGATGAATAAACATATCCGTGGTCACTGCATCCGCTTCTGCCTCAAACGTTAACAGAATACGGTGGCGCAACACATCCGCAGCAACCGCTTGAATGTGTTCTGGGGTAACGTAACGGTCTTGATTTAACCAGGCCAAGGCCTTGGCGCAACGTGCCAAGGCAATACTGGCGCGTGGTGAAGCCCCAAACCGAGACCACCGTGCCAAATCGGCATCCAAGGCTTTAGGCTGGCGGGAACCCAACACTAACGAAATGATGTATTGGTTTAACTTGGGGTCAATAAAGAGGTTGGCCACGGCTTCTCGTGCTGCAAAAATGGCTTGCTGTGTCACAGCTTCGGAGCTTTCTAAGGTTTGATGCTGCTGTTTACGGCTATCCAAGGCCATAATCTGCAATTCTTCTTGTTCTGTTGGGTAGTCCACCCAAACGTGCATCATAAAACGATCAAGCTGCGCTTCCGGGAGTGGGTAGGTGCCTTCTTGTTCCACTGGGTTTTGCGTGGCCAACACCATGAACAGCTCGGGTAGCGCATAGGTTGTCTGCCCGACCGTCACTTGGCCTTCGCCCATGGCTTCCAACAGCGCCGATTGGACTTTGGCCGGTGCGCGATTGATTTCATCGGCAAGTACAATGTTGTGGAAAATCGGCCCAGGGCGAAATTCAAACTCGCTTTGCTCATGCCGATAAACATCCGTGCCGATCAGATCAGAAGGCAGCAAATCGGGGGTGAATTGAACGCGATGGAAATCCCCTTCGATGGCTTCAGACAGCGCTTTAACCGCCGTGGTTTTGGCCAAACCCGGCATGCCTTCAATCAACACATGCCCTTCACACAACAAACCGATCAACATCGCATCAACTAAATGCTGTTGGCCAATCACCCGTGTTGCCACATAATCCCGAATGGTTTTAACCTGAGAAACATCCATATCGCCAATCGTCCTTTGCTGCGGTTTATAACGCCCGCATATTATTATGTTATGGCTAAGTGTATCCGCAGCTTAAATCACTGCTTAATCACGTAGATTATACGCAACCTAAGCCGCTTTGAAAGCGCTTTGCGTGCTGACACGCACATTCACACCCAGCGGGGTTTTTACCCTTTAGGCCTCCTCAACCCCAAACCGTTCGATCCATTGCGCAAACAAAGGCACCCGCCATTGCCAGTGCCCCCCAGCCTGCAAAATAAACCCATGCTCCTGCAAACGCGCCAAACTGGGGCGATGCGTTATCGCTTGAGCATGTAATATTTGCAACGCCGTTGCCCGACACTGCGGAAACTGTTGTGGGTTACAAAATTGTGACCAAAAGACCGAAAATACGGCGGTTTCACAGTCCAGTATTTCCGCCTGCGCCTGTGCCACATCGGCTAACGTCATATCCCGTCGGCCTTCACGATTGGCGGTATCCACCAGCTTGCGACAGAATAATTGCAGTAAGGCGGGGTGGCCTGCGCTTAAGTCGTATAAATGTGTGACCACCTGTGCCGGGTAACGCAAATTAACCGGTTCAGTAATCAAACGCCGTGAGTCCTCTGGCGATAAATAATCCACGCGAAAACGCAGCGCTTGCACAAAAAATTCCCCCCAATTCGGCCCACGCAATTCGGAGAACAACGCAACCCCACAAAAGAGTAAGACAGCATTATTTTGCCGCTGGGAGAAGCTGCGGATTGCCGCCAAGACACGTTCACCCAGAACCGGGTCTTGCTGTAAACGCAGATGGATGCCTTCATATTCATCCAACGCCAAAATTAACGTAAAAGAGCCATCCACCACCTGCTCAACAAAACGCTCAACGTTAAGCCAGGCTTCTAGGGGGTCGTCCGTTGCGGCGGTATTGTCCGCCACGCCCATACTGTCAGCGATACATCGGCGCAGATCCGCCAGCCAATCCAGCAGTGAATGACCCACTGAAGCGCTTTGTAAATCTTGATACACCAGTTTAAAACCACTGCCAAGCATGTCTGGCAGAAAATTCAATAAACTCGTTTTGCCCACACGGCGCTGGCCTTGCAACAAAATTAACGGCATTTGTGGCGAGGTCAAAATTTCCCGCGCCAAGCGGTCTTTTAAATCCTGCCGCCCAAAAAATACATCCTCACCATAATGCGGCGCCAAAGCATCCCCTGGCCGGTAGATATTCGTGGTGATGGGTTCCAATGTTTCGGCTTGCTGTTGGGTTTGTTGCAACCTGGCTTCCGCCGCGTCCAGCAAGCCATCCAAAGCCGGGAGATAATACACCGCCCACTTCGGGGACTCCAACAAGGTTTGTGCACGCAAAGCCGAGACCTCAACCACCACACGCCGCCAAGCTTCCGCACGTAGATTCAGTTGGGTGTGGGTCGGTGCACTGCGCAGTTCCGCTTGTGCAGCATGCAACTGTTGCAACCACACGGAAGAGGGTTGCAAATGACCCGAGGCATCAACTGCCGGTGCGGTAAAATACGGCGATTGTAAGGGGTGTAAATGCCAACGACCGGCGTTAGCGGCCTGTAATAGGTGGGCTGCGAGCGCGCGCTGGAGGGGGCGGTGACGCAATAAAAATTGCGCAAAAGCCTCGCCGGTTTCAGGCATTGCGTAAGCGTGTGCGGTTAAGCGTCGGCGCAAGGTTGGTAAGGGCAACCAAATTACAGCATCGTGGTGATAAGGGTTCCGCTCTAGATTGAGGGGAAGCAACAGCCGAAAGCAATACACCCAGTAAAAAGCGAGCCTGAAATAAAACACATAAAAAGCAAGGGTAAAGGCTACCCCCCCTGCTAGGCCCCCTGCTAGGCCCCCTGCTAGGCCCCCTGCTAGGCCCTTTGCTAGGCCCCCTGTTAGGCCCCCTGTTAGGCCCCCTGTTAGGCCCCCTGCTAGGCCAAATGCTAGACCCCCT
>Ga0256847_1000421_pt1 | contig 27369 bp, 19 predicted proteins | sample TeddybearmetaG_FD_189099 | JGI IMG/M metagenome (GOLD analysis project Ga0256847, IMG submission 189099) | Hydrothermal vent microbial communities from East Pacific Rise, Pacific Ocean - Teddybear | ecosystem: Environmental > Aquatic > Marine > Hydrothermal vents | place: Pacific Ocean: East... | reverse complement strand
TCTGAGATTTGAAATCCCTAGTTCTTGGCTGCTTTTTTTAGAAAATTTTACAACATTCATTCTCTTTTCTTCCAGCAAAAAAAACGCACAAATAATTCATTGAAAAATTTATACTCTTTTAAGTGTAATAGTGATTTTACTATCTGCTTAATGGTTTCAGTCGTACAGTCGCTTACGAAGAAGTAATAGAACCTGCAGACGATACTAAAGAAAAACCATTCTATAAGCTAAGTGTTAGGGATGTTGTTGAGGAGTATTTCCCTAATAATTCTAAAATTATTTATATTGGTGACGGTAAGAAAGAAAGAGGCTTTCTTTCAACTGCATTGGAAAGCTGCGAGGAAATATATAATGATACGAGCGAGATAATTGAGGGAACATGAGGTAACTTCATTGGGTAAGGAGTTATGCACTGTATCGGAAGGTTTTGTCTCAAAAAACATAACAAAGCGCTGCTACCGGAAAAATTTAAAGGAGTCACTATTTTTTGCGTATTTTTGAATTCTTTGTTGTTGGCAGCGTGAAAATTTGGTATTAATGAACATTAAGGCAGGGTCCTTGGTGATTGCTTATTTGTTTTGTCGCAATCAGTTTATCATCAACCCTGCCTTTTTTATTGTTTTCAAATAGTTATGGCTTAAGTAAGTACCATAACTGTCTGACCCTAATACTGTTTTTAATCTGTCAAAAATAAATATTTACTTGAAACAACCGAGGAGTCCATATAATTTTTTTAGGTTAAACGAGCAATGGACTCTGGTTTGCTGGGTTCAGTAAATCGATTTCTGCTTCGTCAAATTCGAATTTTTGTACCAGTGGATGCTGGTCGATATTCAAAATTTGACGTATTGCTCTATGCACGTGGGCAGGTCGGAGTCTGCTGCCGTTTTCATCCGCCTGCAAGGTTCCTGGGTTGATTGCAATTTTCTGATGCTGAGGACCGCTGATACCAACAATCCGGTTAGTCCAACGCTGATTTTTCATCATCAACAGCGTACTGGTAACAGACCAATGATCTTTTCCATTTCTACTGTTATAACGCGGTGTACGCCCTACATCCGAACCGACATGAACTAATAACCGATCAGCAACACCCAAAATTTCCGCTTTGCTCCAGATGTAATCCAGTATGCGGGTCAATTCTGCACAATTATCATCTATCTTGTTATCTTGGGCGCTATGTGTATCCCAACCTCTTCTGGCCTGAAAGGTTGCTGCAACACTGACGCCGGCGGAAAAACTCACCAGGGCCTTGTGAACATCATTCAGAACGCCATCTGTTCCTCTTTTTCCTTCAAAATCGAAACGATCCGGTAAAATGTCCTGTAGTCTTGAAAATAGGCTATTGTTTGATCGTGCTGCGAATAACTGTTCGATCTGCCGTTGCTCAAACGGTAAATTTCCAGGCGTTTGCGCCAGCCGTTGCAATCTTTCCAATCGGTATAAATCAATTAAATTTTTGTCACTGGTACGAAAATACCCGGTCTTTGGACTACGCAAATTAGGATTAGCCAATAAGGATAAATTTACATCGCCGGTAAGCCGGGTATAAGCTTGTACGGAGCCGCCCATAGACGGCCCGTTAAACAATAACCATGGCATTGGGAGTCCTTTACCAACTACTGCCGCATAGAGAGCATCGATAGAAGGGTAGCCGGTAGCAAGTCGACCCGTATATTGGTTTTGTCTGGCTACACTATGAGAATTGGTTTGTAGATCCAGACCATTTGCTACCAGGATGCGGTCATAATACTTTTCAAAAAAGGCCTTATTATCTCCTAGAGGAGCATAAAAGATATTGCCGGCTTTTCCTGCCCGCTTATTTTGCGCATAATGATTGACAAGGGTATCATTGCGAGGATCAACCCAGGAACTTTGATCCAATCCCCCACCCAGGTTCAGCGTTAACAGAACCGGACCATCCCAGGGTAAGGTATTAGTAGCCGCCTGTGCCTGACCAATCAAACCGGGTATAGCTATCGGCAGGGAGCTCATTAAACTACTACCAGCCAGTATTTTTAAAAAATTTCTGCGTTTCATTACCGTTTCTCCTGTTAACTTGTTAGCATCCATAAACACTCCTCCATGAGCTATTTTTTTAATTTTCAATAGCTAGTAGCTATTGAAAATACCGATGCGTCTCTGTTTCGGGCAAGTGTCTGCCATTTATTGACGGGCACTAACTAGGACTGAATATACTAATTATTCAAATATTTAAAATCACCAAAAAGATAGAGCAATACGGAATTCCATGCTCTGATAGTCCCCTCTGGATCGGAAATTGCGGAGCCTCTTAATTGGTTATTGTTATCAAAATACATGCCTTCACAATAACTTGCCTGAGTCATATCAGTTGATGTATTGGCAATAATATCTTCAAATAAGCTTAGGGTTGCTTGAACTTCGATATCGTTCAAAGGCAGGCTTTCACCTAACAATTGATGATGTAGAAACTGGATGTTCTGCAGAATATGCTCCCGGCCTTGCGTATCATTTGGGACATCGCTACTTTCAACAAATTTTAGTAATACCCGCTCTTCCTTGGGTAAGCGGAATTCTTTAACGACTAACCGATTGCCACACAGCAATTTGTTAAATTTGCTATCGAGTATGCCAGCCATAGTCGGTGTCAATTCCCGGTTTCGATGGTTCATATTCAAGCCGCCATCAAATCCTCCATACATAAGTCCTAAGCCTTTGTTGTAATCTTTAAACAGTGTCAGGTTTGTAATAGAACGCGTAATCTTATCGATTTCCTCCACGGTCTGTAATCTGTTCATGCCGATATCGGCTAGATTTTGCTGATCCACCTTGGACAAAGGTTTAGTAACACTGTCACCCCTGAATAAGGGGCTGAGGACAAAATCAACCAGTAAATCACGGATAATCATGCCATTTTGCTGGAATTTCTGTGCCAATTCTTCCAGTGCGTTATTTTGAAAGTTATAGGCTTTCATGTCGGCTGTATAATTTGGGTCCGATTGATTGATAGGCATGGCCAGAGGATCTCTGGCAAAGATACTTCGATACCAAAAATAGACCGTACCTTTAGCAAACCTTGGGTCTGATACTAATTCCCTGGTCATCCAGCCCATTGCTGATTGACCACCGTTATTAGCCTGAGATATTTTTAATCCCGTATAATTACCGGGCATATTGATGCTTTCGAAGCCTGGCGCAAAAACATCACGATACCATTTGTCACCCTGCTGATACCAGGGATTGCCGTTGTGGTCTTTTGGATAGCTGGAACGTTTTCTAGTATTGGTATATTCCTTTGCCAATGCATGATCAGTCCGTGTCCGGTAACGATTGTCAGGACCAAAATCCATAAATGTTCCGGCGGCTGGGTCCATAAAGGAATGGCAGCTGGTACACGTTGAGTTTTCCATTACCGGTACCAGAAAATCACCACCATCCGCATCGCTGCTAGGTCGTTGACCTAATGACTCAATATCAAAAGCTAGAAATTGTCGATACATCATGTTAACCCGATGTCGATTCCGGTTGGTATCAGTAGTCGGAAAACGACTTAGCCAGGCAACCGTACTTAACACACCTGCATGCGGATATGGGGTATCGAGATGATCTTTGGATGCCGAACGGATTCGGGCAGGTTTCCAATCAGTGGCGGTAATACCTGGGAGTTTAGCGTCAACGGCTGCATAGAGGCTAGCCAGTGCTGGATTAACCATAGTATAGTCTGCCGTCACAATCTCACTATAAGGGCGGTCATTTTCAACTATAAAACGTAATAACTCCAAAGGTTCCCGTCGTAATGCGGCATAAATTTTCTGTCGATCACGGGAGCTTGCTTTGTTCTTTTTCTTATCATAAGTTCCAAAACTGAGTTCATAATTTTTAAATTGACCGCCTGCAGTTAAAAACCACTCGTTACCTGCTCGATAGATATAGTCTGCAAAGCTGTCGCCGCTCATTAAGCTGCGTACTGTAGCCGCAAGACCGGAAAGAGTATCCGCTTGCTGCACTTCTGCTGCTGTTGGTAATCGTCCAGCAAAAATTTTGGCAGCTTTACGTAATGTTGTCTCTTTATCCGACAAGTTAATTTCTTGTAGACTCAGAATATTATTCTGATTAGTTTCCGTTGGGATATCACAGGGCAGACCCTGAAGGAAAGACTGTAATTGTAGATAGCGATTGTCATTATTATTCACAAAAGGTGATCCGCCGCCATGAAAAGGTATGCCGATGGGTTTGCTCAAAAATAAACGGGCATTGTTAGGTGAAGCTGTTACATATTGATTAATCGCCTTAAAGCTGTTGCTGGCATCATTTGTCAATTCAAAACCGGGCCCAATGCCACCCGCTTTATGGCAACCAGAACATGATGAAATCAAATCATTATGAGTTTGAGAGAGATATATTTGCTCTGTTTGTTGGCAAGCCGCAATGGCTACACTTTCAGCCGCAGGTTTAACCGTTATCTTAAATGTTTCCGTGGCTTTGGCTATTGGCATCCCCAAATCACTGACTGTCACCGTCACTGGATATTCTCCAGCCGTACCCAGAGATGGATTCCAGGTGATTGTACCGTTACCGTTACCATAAAAAATATAGTTTGACCTTCGTGGTAAGTCATTTACTTTAAGTGTTAATTTGTCGCCCAGATCAGCATCCGTAGCGTGTATATTTATTCTTAAACGCTGGCCTTCAATGGTTTCTTGATCGCCTATGTGTGATAGTAAAGGGGGTATATTTGGTTTAGGAGTAACATTGATAATCATGATTCTGGTATCAGACGCAGAGGGTAGACGATTATCCTGTACCTTAAAAGTAATAGAATAAACACCTGCATCCTGTTTTACGGGTAACCAGTAGAATGCTCCTCGGCCTTGCCCTCTATCCTGAAAATTAGCAAATGCCGGTAAATTGAATGCTGTCAATGTTAAGCTATCTTGTAAGTCTGGATCTGTGGCATTAACATTAAAACTAATGCTTTGCCCCTCAGTTACTGTTAATCCTGTCAAACTGCCCATTACCGGTGGATGATTGATCGTTATTGCGGGCGTTATAGTCGGAACAGAAGGATCGACTTTTGATGGATTGTTATTTGTTGATTGCTTGCTGGATTTGGTTTTTTCTTCTTGACTGGTGGTAGCATTGTCTGTGTTTAGCGACACCTGTTGCTTTTGGGTTCCGGTAGCATCAGTCTTTGCCAACGCGATGAAACCACCCATAACAGGAATTGCAACCGTTTTCGGTAGTGTTGCTTTTCTTAGTTCAGGGGTTGGGTTCTGGCTATAGAGCGTCTCATTCTTGTAGTTATCATCTGTGTAGACAGGCTGCTCAGTACGGTCATTCAGTTTATTCGTTTGCGACTCTACAGGTGGGCGAGCAGATGATAAATTTATCTGCCGTCGTTGACGGGGTGAAGATTTAACCCTTTGTTTCGGGGGCGTGTATCGTATGGCTGTTTTATCACCTTTAATCTGATAGTATTTTATGTCAAAATTTTCGATCCCTTTTTGTTTGATTTGCGGTGCAAAAGAAATTTTATTGGGTACTGTAAAATGAAATTTTTCATCTGTATGATCTTTAAGCAAGGAATCTAGATAAAAAAGATTTGTCGTCAAAACCAGACTGGATGTCATGTTTTTATTTGCTAATGCCAGTATCGCATCAAACCATTTAGTTTTTTGTAACGGGTCTCCATTGGTTAATGTCATTGCCTGCTTACCAGAGTTACCACAAACTTCACATGGTCGTTCTGATTGGGCTGCAGAGCCAGTCTGATTAAACATTGCAAAACAAATAGGTAAATATAAAAAGGCAGCTTTTATATTAGATTGAGCAATAGACATTTGTTTCCTCCTGATTAATGACCTCTCCTACTAAGGGTTATGCGTTGAGATAAACACTGTAAGAGTATACGTTAAGACTATGCTAGCAAATATAGTGCCATAATTTATTATTGGTCACTATTTCGTTGTGCACAATGTAGTTGAATATTGATGTAGGACAGGTCCAGCAGTATCCGTGAACTGGGGAGGGGATATGGTGAATGGAGACACAAAAGCGAGTAGAAAATCAGGATGAACTAGAATTTTACCAGCCTAAAGATAAGAAATACCTCAATTGAGGTAAAACCTTACTTAATATGTCGTTAATTTACGACAGCACTTAGAAATATAAAAATTCAATAGCGAAATGATAATTTTTTTGACCAAGATAGGGCTTTTGTTGAAATACAATTCAAGTTGTTAGAAGCATAATTGTATGTCATTGAATTATTGGTTGTTTTTACAGTCAAGGCTAGCTAAACTTAAATGTGATGTTACCGTACATCTGCAGCTTAAGGAAAAAATGATAAAAAGCTGTCTTGCATTTTTATATTCGTAATACACACTATAATTTCATTTATTTAATGGATACAAAAAATTAGCACAACTTTATAGAAACAAGGTAAAGCAATTGAAATGAGAGTTGTGGTTGTTACTAATTAACGACATAACTGAGTATCTTAGAATATCAAATTCAAATGAGTCATAAAACAGGCCATATTTGGGGTGTGCGGCCGAGCAATGGCATTTATTTGTTAACAATGCCCTTTTGAAATTATGTAGAATCATGAGGTTAGCCAATTTGATATTACTTTTTTTCGGAGGCAATCATTATGTAAACCGCTTCAGTTTTGGTGGTACTCTGTAATAATCCGCGTGTTAAAGTACCGGAAGAATGAAAAGCCTTAGTATTCTAAAAAAACTTTAAATCAAATCTACCTCAATGTAACTTAAGGCAAGCACCTTATATCTATTGTTAAATTCTTTCCGAATTTAACAATTCAATAACGGCTGATGTTTCAGGACGTACGCCACGCCAGATGTAAAAAGCTTCGGCAGCTTGTTCTACCAGCATGCCCAGGCCATCCAGGCTGGTTTTTGCACCATGGGTTTTACCCCATTTTACAAAGGTTGTGGGCTGGTTGCTATAAGCCAAGTCATAACAACAGCCATTTTCATTGAGGATGTCGTCTGCTAAAGGGGGGAGCTGGCCTGTTAAGCTGGCTGAAGTTGCGTTTAAAATCAAATCGAATTGCTGGTTTGCAATGGCATCATAACCACATCCCGAAATGTCTCCTAACAGAGAAAATTCATTGCTGAGAGTGATGGCTTTTTCTACTGTGCGATTGGCAATAACAATGTGTGCAGGGGATTTTTCCATTAAGGGGCCTATAATGCCTCTACTGGCACCTCCAGCACCTAATATTAAAATCCGGCTATTTAACAAGGAGATAGAGTGGTTGATTGTTAAATCAGTCACCAGACCGGTACCATCTGTATTGTCACCTAAAAGTGTTCCATCTTCTTGTAGTGCCAGGGTATTTACTGCTTTACTAAACTGAGCAAGTTGAGAAAGTTTATCTGCACATTGCCAGGCCAGTTCTTTTAAAGGAACAGTACAGTTTAACCCTTTGCCGCCATGTCTAAAAAAAGTATCAACAGCGCTTGTAAATGATCCCGCAGGTACATCTTGTGCTTCATAGCATAACTGTTGCTGGGTTTGTGCTGCAAATAGCCTGTGAATGCGGGGTGACTTACTATGGTTTATGGGGTGTCCAAAAACAGCGTATTGGTCAATTGCATTCATGCTGTTACCGTTGCTCTTGTTTTTGCTCGTTTGTTTTTCCAGAATTCCCACAAAAATGTGCCGATAACTATAATGATTGCAAAAGCTAAATCTATCCAGATGGATGACTTATAAAAGGCTCCAAAGACAGAAGATGATCCAAGGAATAAGCCAACCAGGCTGAAACGCCAGCCTATACGAAGACCATCCAGCATGGTTGCTAATGATAATATCAACAGAATAACCAGGCCGGCGCTTTGGGGCGTTAACAGACCTGATTTTTGCAGTAAAAAGGCGCCACCAACTACCAGCAGTGATGTAGCCCAATGTAAGGACTGGTCTTTAACAATTACTTTGAATTCACCTTCTCTATGTTTGGACTGTAACCAGGCGATAAGTATTGCAAAAACAGCAAAAACAAAGACCATAATTATCCAGTACCCATAGCCATCATCCGGTGAAAAATCTGTAATTGCAACGCCTGTCAGGGAGAGTATGAGCAGGAATATTAATATGCCTTCTTCAACCTGAAATTTTCTTTTTTCACTAATAAATTGATCTTCTTGCATGACGAGTCTCTGTTATTATTCTTATCGCTCAAAATATTAATTTTATTTAAGCAATTTATTTTAATCATCAAACCATATCTTAGAAACCGTGAGCCAACTGATTTTTCTAGGATTATTCAAATGGCTATTTACAAACTACAATAAGCTACCTGTACCAAATATTATAGCCATTATTTTTCTAGTAACCATTGGGCTGCAGATTTTGCATAATAAGTAAGGATTGCATCACTCCCTGCTCGCTTAAAGGTGAGCAGAGATTCCATTACCACTTGTTTTTCATCTAGCCAGCCATTCATCGAAGCTGCTTTTAGCATGGCGTATTCACCGCTAACCTGATAGGCAAATGTCGGAACAGCAAACTGTTGTTTGGCGCGACGAATAATGTCCAGATAGGGCATGCCAGGTTTAACCATGATCATATCAGCACCTTCTTGTAAATCCAATTGAATTTCTCGTATTGCTTCATCCGAGTTAGCTGGATCCATTTGATAGCTGTACTTGTTTCCCTTGCCTAAATTAGCAGCTGAACCAACAGCATCTCTAAAAGGGCCGTAAAAGCTGGAGGCATATTTTGCTGAGTAGGCCAGAATTTGAGTATTAATGTAATTGTTTGATTCTAAAATAGAGCGTATGGCAGCAATTCGACCATCCATCATGTCAGAAGGTGCGACAATATCGACGCCTGCTTGTGCATGAGAAAGAGCTTGTTTACATAAAACGTCTACTGTTTCATCGTTCAATACATAGCCATCACTGTTAATAAGCCCATCCTGACCATGAGAAGTAAATGGATCTAGAGCTACATCGGTAATGATGCCTAATTCGGGGAATGATTTTTTTAATGCTCTAACGCAGCGTTGAGCCAAGCCTTCTGGGTTATAAGCTTCTTTCGCATCATCGGATTTTTTTTCTACTGATGTTACCGGGAATAAGGCGATGGCAGGGATACCCAATTGGTATAATTGGTCAGCTTGTTCTAGAATTAAGTCAATTGACAGGCGCTCAACACCGGGCATTGAATGAATTTTTTCTTTTTTGTTGTCACCTTCAATAACAAACATGGGATAGATCAGGTCATCAACCGATAGCGTGTTTTCTCGCATTAAACGACGAGAAAAATCGTGATAGCGCATTCTTCTCATGCGTATGCTGGGAAAAATAATGTTATTATGTGTCAAATTATCCATAGAATATGGTTATATTACTCTTTTGTTAAGTCGTTTCAGTTGATATGTTGTACTCAAGATACAATCAAACTTCTTTTCAAAGTTTATTGTATCAGCGTACCCATACAATATGGTACATAAAATGGAACATATGTCGCTTTAACGACGTGGAGATTGTTATGAAAACCCTACCAGCTAAAAAAATAATTTTATTCGCTTTTTTTGGATTTATATTTGGATTTATTCCTGTATCGCACGCACTTGCTGCTGATTTAGTGGCTCCGCAGGTTACTATTGAGAAGGCATCCAAACAACTAATGGAAAAGCTTCAAGATGAAGATTTTACCAAAGATTTCAGCAAAATTAATGTTTTTGTTGGAGATGTAATCGATCCTCATGTGGATTTTAATCGAATTACAGCTTTGGTATTAGGCAAATTGTGGAAAAAAGCGACCAGAGAAGAAAAAATAAGGTTTAAAAAAGAGTTTCATACCTTGCTTGTAAGAACTTATTCTCGTGCCTTTGTTGAGTTTAAAGAATGGTCTGTGCGTTTTTTACCTTTAAAGATGAAAGAAGGTAGCAGAAAAGTGATTGTTAAGACAGAAATTTTGCAACCAGGTATTCAGCCATTAGCAGTTAATTACAGAATGGTATTAACTAAAAACAAATGGAAAGTGTACGATATTATGATTGAAGGCGTGAGTCTGGTAACGAATTATCGTACTTCAATTAAGAATGAATATAGAAAAACGGGATCTCTAAATGCAGTCATTGATCAATTGGCTAAACGCAATACGGCTGCATTATCTCCAAAAGACAATTCATAAAAAAATAATTCTCAGACTTTCTATTCTCGGACAGCATCCTAGTACTCCATCAATACAATTTTGATGGAGTACTAGGTCTAGAGTAGAAAGTCTTAAAATACTCTACCCAGTTCATTCTATGTCCATGTCCATAAAAAAGGACACCCTGTACGCCAGTCCTATAGCTTCAGTTGGTTCGTTCAAATTTGATGAGTCAGTAGCCAATGTCTTTCCTGACATGATTCAGCGTTCAGTTCCTGGGTATTAGCTGGTCGATATGTGAAACCACACAGCAATTTTGAACACTGCCAATAGCAGACATTGCAAACCGAATTGCACTATGAATTTAAAAAAGCACAAGGCTATATTGACCTGGAAATTAGTCAAAAACGTTCGGCTTTGGAAAATGTACTATTGGCAGAAACATTCGCTGTACATCAACAACGTTTATATACTGCCGGATTTAGTAGTGCAGGAGTCTGGTTACAGTGTTTTAATTTTGCTTCCTTAGTCGCTTTAAAATGATCGATTATCAACCTTTATATCAGATGTTAATAGAAGCCAAAGCTGAGGCGTGGGTGGAATTGATACCACAGCAACTCAGGCAGGCTTTTGAGCTGAATTCAAATGGAAATGCAGTTAACTGGCAGAATTCGATTGATCAATTATCGGTCGTAACCCCATCAATTTTAGATTTCAGTAACAGTTTGGTCAAAATAGGGGGTGGTGACGACATTGATAGTCAACATCGTGAGTTGCTGATAAAACAACTAAAAAGTTTTCATCCCTGGCGTAAAGGTCCATATGAAATTTTTGGTATTCATATGGATACAGAATGGCGTTCTGACTGGAAATGGGATCGATTAAGTGAGCATATTGCCCCTTTGACAAACCGTTTGGTGCTTGATGTAGGTTGTGGTAATGGATATCACTGTTGGCGTATGTTGGGTGCAGGTGCCAAAATGGTAGTGGGTGTAGATCCTCTGCTATTAAATGTGCTGCAGTTTCATTTGATTAGAAAGTTGGTTGGCGAAGCGCCTGTTTATGTTTTACCAGTGGGTTTAGAGCAAATACCTGAGTCCACTAGGGCGTTTGATACTGTTTTTTCTATGGGTGTGTTGTATCACCGGAGATCCCCCATTGATCATTTGCTGGCCTTGAAAGACTGTTTGTTACCTGGAGGTGAATTGGTTTTAGAGACGCTGGTTATTGATGGTAAAAAGGGCGAGGTACTAGTGCCGGAAGGGCGCTATGCTAAAATGCGTAATGTTTGGTTTTTACCGAGTTGTGAAACACTAATTAGCTGGATGCAGCGTTGTGGGTTTATAAATTGCCGTGTTATAGATGTGAATAAAACCACGATTGAAGAACAACGCAGTACAGAATGGATGAACTTCCATTCCTTAAAGGATTTCCTGGATCAAGAAAACCCTGATCTAACCAATGAAGGGCTGCCAGCACCCAAACGAGCTATTATTTTGGCTAATCTCTCTTAACCCGGTAATTGTCTGGATTAATCTGATATTTCTTCAGTTTATTATAAACTGCACGTGTTGAAATCTCCATGCAGGCAGCAATTTTCTTAATATCGCCCTGGTATTGTTTTAAAGAATCCTGTAAAAAGGTCTGTTCAACATCGGCTATAGCTTGTTCTTTCTGTTGTTTCCAGTCGGTAATTCTGGTTTTAAGCGCACTGACATCCAGTTTTAATTCTGTCAACTCTGCTCCCTGAGAAAATAATAGACTACGCTCCAGCGCATTTTCCAGCTCCCGAACATTGCCTGGCCATTGATATGCCCTGATTTTTTGCATGACTTCACGGCTGACCGATGTAACTGTTTTGTGATGTTTCTGGCTCATACGTTGTAAAATTAAATGTACCAGCGCAGGTAAATCTTCTGGTCTTTCAGCAAGTGAAGGGATACTTAATTCCACTACATTAATGCGGTAGTACAAGTCTTTACGAAACTGATCCTGTTCCACTTTGTTTTGCAAATTAACGTTAGTTGCAGAGATAATACGTAAATCAACCTGTATAGTTTGTTTTCCTCCGACTCTTTCTAATTCACCTTCCTGGATTACTCTGAGTAAACGTGTTTGAGCTGCAGGTGACAGAGAATCGATTTCATCCAGAAACAGAGTTCCACCTTCGGCCCTTTCAAAAAAACCCTGGTGAACTTCTAAAGCCCCGGTAAATGCGCCTTTCTCGTGGCCAAATAAAATACTTTCTATTAAACTTTCTGGTATGGCGCCGCAATTGATAGGGACAAATGGGTTGTTGCAACGTTCGCTCATCGCGTGTATGGCTCGTGCTACCAATTCCTTACCAACCCCTGTTTGTCCCTGAATCAAGATAGTTGCTGAAGTAGGTGCAATCACTTCTATCGATTGTAATACCTGTTTCATTTCGTCAGAATCAGCAATAATCACGGGTGGTTGAGATTTTTTAACAGGTTTTTTGCTTTGTTTTCGCCAGATTTTTAACATACTTTCTTCTATTCGCGAATGCAGTGTATCAAAATCTTTCTTGTCAGTATCTTGATTCCAGTTATCTCGATATTCAATTCCTGGTCTGGTTTTTGCAATTTCTGGGTTTAGATGAATATAAACTTCACATCTTCCGTCATGCTTAGCAATACTTTTAGCGATTTCAACTTTAGCATAGCCAAAGTTACGTGCAGCTATGCCTCCAAACACGCTGGATGTCATGCCACATAATTCTGGGAAATTGACTACTTTATCGCCAAAAGGGCAGCAGCTATTACACACTGTTATAGAATCTTGAGTGCTTGATGATAATGAAAACTGACCACCAATATTATTTTTAAGACTTAAAATCAATTCGATATAACTCTCTATATCCAGCGTTTCTTGTTTATTGTTTTCAGATCGGTAAACTTCCTCAAAAAAACAGCCTGCTGTTCGGGCAATATGCTCAATGAGTTGCTGGGACTGCCCTTGCCCAAGTTGTTCGCTGGCATGCATCAGTTCAAGAATAAAGGTTTGCAAAAAAACGACCGGTGTTAAATCTGAAAGAGAGGTGTTATTCATGACAGGCATAACTGGTTGAAGTTAATATTCACTTATTGAAGCATAGGTTCACATGTAAAGTAAATCTAAATACTTAACTTGTTGTTTAAAAAGTATTATTTTATTTAAAAAAGCGGCATGGATTATGCTATTTGTGAGGGTGAAGCAAGCTATTATTGGATAGTTTGTATATTTAACTGAGATTACATAATGAACGATGATAAACCACCTTTAGATCCTCATCCGTTGAGTGAGTATGTTGCCTGGGCCGGAAACCGTAATCGTGAACCTATTTTAGGTGTATTAAAAGAAAAATTACCAAAAGATACGGGTCGGGTGCTGGAAATGGCCAGCGGTAGCGGTATGCATATCAACTTCTTTGCTCCACATTTTGATCATTTGCATTTTCATCCTTCGGACAAGGATGTTGAAGTTTTTGACAATATAAAAAATCTCAGCAATGAACACGGAAATGACAATATAGCCGATCCTGTGCATTTGGATTTAACCAATCCTGAATCCTGGTTTAATGCGGGTCTGCCGGCATCTTTTTCAGCGATTTTTTGTATCAATATATTTCAGGTAGCCCCTGTTTCTATTGCTGATGGCATGATGCAATGTGCTGAACATTTGCTGGCAGATGATGGGTTTTTATTGATTTACGGACCCTTTCAGGTCAAAGGCGGATTCACTACGGAATCAAACCAGGAATTTCACAAGATCTTAAGCTCCGCCGGAGTTGATGAATGGGGATTAAAAGATGTAGCTGAATTACAGGTTGCGGCAGAAAAACACGGGCTGGAATTAAAACAACAAATTGATATGCCGGCAAATAATTTTTCTCTCATTTTTGGTAAGAAATAAAAATAAACTCACTAAAAAGAGGATTAAAATGTCAAAAGTGCTTAATGAAGTTTTACTAGCCAACCGTGAATACAGTAACGACTTTGATAAAGGTGATTTAGCTATGCCTATAGGTCCTCTAGTGTCTGCTGCTATAGCAGAAGGATCAGTATAATAATGAGTCAGTTGTTTTCAGCTGTTGTTTTAGGTGTTGGGCCCGAACGTGGTCTGGGCGCTACACTCGCAAAATATTTTGCCGCAGAAGGTTTGCACGTTTTTATCGCTGGACGAAGTGAAGAAAAACTGCAACAGGTGTCTGAAAGCATTTTACAAAAAGGTGGCAAAGTGACTTGTGTTATTGCAGATGCTACTGAAGAGGATGATATCAAATATTTGTTTGAGGTTGTTAACAATAACAACGCTAAGTTACAAATTGCTGTTTACAATGTAGATAGTAATATTCCGTTGCCTATTCTACAGACCGAGGCTGAGACTTTTACCGGGTTATGGCGGCAAAATTGTCTGGGCGCATTTTTATTTGCCAAAGAGGCTGTTGCTTGCATGACACCCAATCATCAGGGCACTCTTTTTTTTACTGGTGCCACGGCTTCAATGCGTGCCAAACCACCATTTACCGCTTTTGCATCTGCTAAAGCGGCATTAAGAGCGCTGGCTCAAGGATTGGCGAGGGAGTTTTCTCCGCAAGGTATTCATGTTGTGCATACCATTATTGATGGCGTGATTGATGGGGATCGTGCTGAGGAACAATTTCCTGAATATGTTAAATCCAAGGGTAAAGACGGTTTGTTGAACCTGGAAGCAATTGCGCAGACGTACTGGTCAATTCATTGCCAGCATCCTAGTGCCTGGACACATGAGTTGGATCTTAGGCCGTATAAAGAACCCTTTTAAGGTGGAATCACAATGACTGAGAAAATTGATTGGCAAATACAAGGCAGCTATTTTGAAACCTGTAATTGTGAAACTGCCTGTCCTTGCGTGTGGCTACAATCGCCCTCAGAAGGCAACTGTAAATTACTGGTTGCCTGGCATATAACCAGTGGATTTTTTGATAAGCTGGCTTTGACCAATCTTAATGTTGCGTTGGCCTGCTACGCGCCTGGTGATATGACGGAAGGGAATTGGCAGGCTGCATTATACATAGATGAGAGAGCAGATGATGTCCAGTTTGATGCTATTACTCAAATATATAGTGGGCAGCAGGGAGGGCATTTAGCGATTTTAATGAGTTTTGTTAGTGAAGTACTCGGTATCAAAAAAGTTAAAATTGATTACCAGGAAGATGGAAATAAGCGATTTATGAGTATTCCAGGGATTGCCCAGGCAGAAATAGAAAGTATTCAAGGTATTACGGGCGCGGAATCAAAGATTTTTAATCCACCCTTATGTGTCGTCAGTAGTCATCCTTCAATTGTTGCCAGGTCCAATCATTACCAGTATCAGGATTTTGATAAAAACTGGCAGTTCAGTGATCGTAATGGCTATTATTCTCCTTTTATTTACCAGTCCTAAGCAGCGAAGATCCAGTGATATCCGAGGTTTGACAAATCAAACCTGGATTTCATTGGATCCTAGCCTCTAACTATTTTTATTTGTGCCAAGAATTCTTATTCTGCTTATTATAGTCACCCTGTCGGCATGGGCTGGGCTGCTTTATCAGTATTGGTTAATGACTCGTTCGTCTATGTCGATGCGGTGGATGCCTCCTGATTCAGTCTGGCAATGGAAAATGAGTGATTTTACCGTTGTTTATGTGATGTGGACAATAATGATGGCTGCGATGATGCTCCCATCAGCATTGACAATGATAAAGGCGTTCAGTAAATCATGTCGTCAACGATATGGCAGTGACATTCCCTACAATATTCTTTTTAGTCTGGCATATCTGTTGGTATGGTTTGCCTTCAGTATTTTGTTAACTCTATTGCAATGGCAGTTCCACAGCTTGAAATGGCTTTCGGGGATGATGGAAAATAATAATACATTGTTAGCGGCTGGCATATTTATCCTTGCCGGTATTTATCAGTTCACAGCAATAAAAAACACTTGTTTAAGTCGCTGTCGCTCACCTTTTAGTTTTTTATTAAATTGCTGGCAGAATGGTAAGTTGGGTGCATTTAATATGGGTATTATTCATGGTAGTAACTGTCTGGGATGTTGTTGGGCGCAAATGTTGATTATGTTTGCAGTGGGTGTTATGAATATATTCGCTATGATTTTACTTACTTTATTTATTTTGCTGGAAAAAAGTTTACCGGTAAATGAGGTTTTGATCAGCAAAACAGTAGGGTGCTTGTTATGTTTTTGGGGGGCTTTTTTAATTTATTCGGGATGATAAGAAATTTGTTGATATATTTAATAATCTGGAAGATTTAATCTTATTAATCTAAGGTCTTTGATAAACTATGGTCCATTTGAAAATAGTTTGAGAGATTGTAATGAGTAATCCCCGTGTTGGATTTATAAGTCTGGGTTGTCCCAAAGCGTTGGTAGATAGTGAGCAGATTATTACCCGATTGCGTACAGAAGGTTATCAGGTTTCCTCGGCTTATGATGATGCAGATATTGTTGTTGTTAATACTTGTGGCTTTATTGATGCGGCAGTAGATGAGTCGTTAGAAAGTATTGGTGAAGCTCTGGCTGAAAATGGAAAAGTGATTGTAACAGGCTGCCTGGGAGCAAGAGCAGATGAAATCAGAGCGCGTCATCCGCAAGTGCTGAGTATTACTGGGGCACATGCGACTGATGAAGTAGTGGCTGCTGTGCATGAGCATTTGCCGCCGGCTCATAATCCATTTACTGACCTGGTTCCCCCTCAGGGTATCAAGTTAACCCCTGACCATTATGCTTATTTGAAAATTTCGGAAGGTTGCAATCATCGCTGTACTTTTTGCATTATTCCTTCCATGCGTGGTGATTTAGTGAGTCGTTTTGTCGATGATGTGTTACTGGAAGCAGAGCATCTGGCAAATGCAGGGGTAAAAGAGTTGCTGGTTGTTTCTCAGGATACCAGTGCTTATGGGGTGGATTTAAAATACCAGACCAGAGACTGGAAAGGACGGGCTATAAAAACACGATTTTATGACTTGGCTGAAGCACTAGGTGATTTGGGTATCTGGGTAAGAATGCATTATGTTTATCCCTATCCGCATGTCGATGATGTGGTTCCGTTAATGGCGGAAGGAAAAATACTGCCATACCTGGATATACCTTTTCAGCATGCTAACAGCAGAATTCTGAAGTTAATGAAAAGGCCCGCTGCCGCGGAAAATAATCTGGAGCGTATCAGGGCCTGGCGAGATATTTGTCCTGATATTACCTTGCGCAGTACATTTATTGTCGGCTTTCCTGGCGAAACAGAGCAGGAATTTGAAGAGTTATTACAGTTTTTAACTGAAGCGCAGATGGATAGAGTGGGATGTTTTGCATATTCTCCTGTAAAAGGGGCGGTAGCAAATGAGTTGCCGGATTCAGTACCCGAAGAAGTGAAACAGCAGCGATTGCAACGATTTATGGCTCACCAGGCAGAGATTAGCGCAGCAAGATTGCAGCGTAGAGTGGGTAAAAAAGAAACTGTGTTAATTGATGAAGTGGTTGCAGAGGGTGCTGTAGCGCGTAGTAAAGCAGATGCGCCTGAAATTGATGGGCAAGTTTTTATTGATGGCGCTACGCACTTGAAAGTAGGTGAATTTGTTGATGTGGAATTAGAAGAAGCTGATGATTATGACTTGTGGGGACATTTGGTTTAAATAATTAGTAAATTATCATATCTTGTATAAAGCCTTTGAAATTACGGCAGCTGTTCTATGTTGAGAGTTATATGGTTTTATATGTTGCAAATATTTGTAGTTTATCTGGAAAAAAACTACATATACAGTATATAATAAACGGTTTTGAATCAAAAACTTTACTAAATCTCACCGGAAAATAAGCATGCTGGGTAAGCTAGTCAAATTAGTTGTTGGAAGTCGTAATGACAGGAACGTTAAGAAAAAACGGGCGCAGGTAAAAAAGGTTAATGCCTTGGCTGCTGAATACGAAAAACTGTCTGATGATGAATTAAAGGCAAAAACACAAGAATTTCGTGATCGTCTTGCGCAAGGTACCAAGTTAGATAATTTGATGCCGGAAGCTTTTGCAGCGGTCAGGGAAGCCTCTGTACGTGTTTTTTCTATGCGTCATTTTGATGTGCAGCTTATTGGCGGCATGATTTTAAATGACGGAAAGATTGCTGAAATGAAAACCGGTGAAGGTAAGACTCTGATGGCAACATTAGCAGCTTACTTAAATGCATTGCCGGGTAAAGGTGTGCATGTTGTTACTGTGAATGATTACCTGGCTGCCCGTGATGCCGCATGGATGGGTAAACTTTATTCCTTTCTAGGTTTGACAACCGGTGTCATTGTTAATGATCTGGGGCATCAACAGCGTCAAGAAGCCTATGCTGCTGATATCACCTACGGAACCAATAATGAATTTGGTTTTGATTATCTGCGCGATAATATGGCCTTCAACATGGAACAAAAGGTTCAGCGTGAGTTGAATTTTGCTATTGTCGATGAAGTGGATTCTATTTTGATCGATGAAGCCAGAACACCGCTTATTATTTCTGGACCCACGGAAGAAGGTACAGAAAACTATGTTAAAACAAATAAAATTGTGCCTTTTTTGACAGCACAAGAAATTGTTGAAGATAAAGAGCTGCAAGAGACATTACCGGGTGATTATCTGGTAGATGAAAAGAGCAAACAAATCCATCTGACCGAAGCCGGGCATGAAAGGGTTGAACAGTTAATGGTTGAGCATGGTCTGATGGAAGAAGGGGCCACTTTATACGACGCAGCAAATATCCGTTTAATGCACTATTTAAATGCTTCACTACGTGCACATGTACTGTATCAAAAAGATGTTGAGTACGTGGTCAGAAATAATGAAGTCATTATTGTTGACGAATTTACTGGCAGAATGATGACCGGGCGCCGTTGGTCAGAGGGACTGCATCAGGCGGTAGAAGCAAAAGAAGGCGTGACCATTCAAAATGAAAACCAGACTCTGGCATCCATTACTTTTCAGAATTACTTTCGCTTATACGAAAAACTGTCTGGTATGACAGGGACTGCAGATACAGAAGCCTTCGAATTAAATAAGATTTATGGTCTGGAAGTTGTGGTCATTCCTACCCATCGGGATATGATCCGTGATGACAAGGGAGATTTGGTTTATCTTTCAAAGAATGAAAAATATCTTGCAGTAGTAAAAGATATTGAAGATTGTGTTAAACGCGAACAACCCGTATTAGTGGGAACCACATCCATTGAAAACTCAGAAATCATTGCCCAATATTTAAGCCAGAAAAATATTAAGCATGAAGTGCTAAATGCAAAACAGCATGAGCGTGAAGCACATATCATCGAAAATGCGGGTATGCCAGGTGCTGTGACTATAGCAACTAACATGGCGGGTCGTGGTACTGATATTGTTTTAGGCGGAAACCTGGATGCTGAGTTAAAAGCGCTGAATGAAGACGTGACAGAAGCTGAACAAGAAAAAGTGCGAGGTGCATGGTTAGACCGGCATCAGCAAGTGCTGGCGAGTGGCGGTTTGCATGTCATTGGTTCCGAAAGACATGAATCACGGCGGATTGATAATCAGTTACGTGGTCGTTCCGGTCGTCAGGGTGACCCAGGTTCTACACGGTTTTACTTGTCACTGGAAGATGACTTAATGCGTATATTTGCTTCAGAACGTGTCGCGCGATTAATGCAGTCATTGGGCATGGAAGAGGGTGAGGCAATTGAACATCCTTGGGTAACAAGAGCGATTGAAAATGCACAAACCAAAGTGGAAGGTAGAAACTTTGATGTGCGTAAAGAAATTTTGGCTTATGATGATGTAGCTAACGATCAACGTAAAGTGATATATCAGCATCGCAATGAATTAATGGCTGCTGATGAAATAAAGCAAATGATCAGTGATATACGTGAAGATGTTCTTAATGACGTTATTACTAAATATATCCCGGCAAAAACTATGGAAGAGCAGTGGGATATCAAGGGATTGGAAGAACATCTGAGGCAGGAATATTTGCTCGATCTGCCGTTAAAAGATATGCTGGATAAGGATCATTCTTTTCAGGAATCCGATCTACGGCTATATGTTGTTGAAGCGCTAGAAAAGGCCAATAAAGAAAAGGAAGAAGCATCAAGCCCTGAAGTTATTCGTCATTTTGAGAAATCAGTGATGCTGCAAGTATTGGATAATAGCTGGAAAGAACACTTAGCATCGATGGATTCTTTGCGCCAGGGCATCCATTTTAGAGGCTATGCCCAAAAAGATCCTAAACAGGAATATAAGCGTGAATCGTTTGATATGTTTACCAATTTGCTGGATCACATTAAATATGAAGTGATAGGTATTTTAGCTAAGGTGCAGGTGGCTCAGGAAGAAGATGTCGATGCAATTGATGAACAAAGACAAGCGCCACGCGAATTGCATTATGAACATGCAGAGGCTAATCCGGTAGAGCTAGAAGTAGAGTCTCAAGTGGTCGACAATAATGAGCAGGCTGAACAGCCATTTGTTAGAAATGGTAAAAAAGTAGGTCGTAATGAGCCGTGTCCTTGCGGGTCAGGTAAGAAATTTAAGCAATGTCATGGAAAGTTATCTTAGAGCAGATGGAAAAAAATTTTCCATAAATTTAACTTAACAACGTTCCAGGATGTGAAACCGTTGCTAACCTGTTGGGATTAGTGATGCGTTAGTGATAGGAATTTTATGATTAAAACGGTGAAAATATGCCAACTAGAACTTTTGAAATAAGTAAGCCAAAATCTAATATCACAACACTTCCCGAACTGGGGATGGATAAAAAAGACTTTGTTGCTGACTTTAAACGGTATTACAGTCATCGGTTAGGCCGGGATGCCCGGTGTCGTTCACCGCATTATGCTTATGAGGCTTTATCTTTAGCTGTCAGTGACAGAATGATTGAGCGCTGGAAACAAACCTATAATACTTATAGAGAACAGGATTGTAAGAAAGCTTTCTACATATCAATGGAGTTCTTGATGGGTAGAACGCTGAGTAATGCCATGTTAAATCTTGGGATTACAAATACTGTAGAAAAAGCGTTATATGATCTGGGGCTGGATATGGAAGAGCTGATTGACAGCGAACCAGATGCAGGTTTGGGTAATGGCGGACTAGGGCGTTTAGCGGCCTGTTTTATAGATAGTTGTGCGACCTTACAATTACCAGTCACTGGTTATGGACTACGCTATGAATATGGTATGTTTTCGCAAGCTATAGCGAATGGCGAACAGATAGAAAAGCCAGATCACTGGTTACGTAATGGTAATGTTTGGGAAATTGAACGTCCTGAATATACTGTACGTATTAAATTTGGTGGACATACGGAAAGACATGCTGATGACAATGGAAAGGAAAAGGTTTGCTGGGTTAATACCAATGATGTTTTAGCTGTCCCATATGATACGCCAATTCCAGGATATCAAAATGGTACAGTGAATACCTTACGGTTATGGAAATCTGAAGCAACTGAAGAGTTTAATCTGCAAGATTTTAATGCCGGAGATTATGCGGAAGCTGTTGCTGAAAAAAATACAGCAGAAAACATTACCATGGTGTTGTATCCGAATGATGCCAATGAAAATGGCAAGGTATTACGCTTACAACAGCAGTATTTGTTAGCATCAGCCAGTTTGCAAGATGTGGTTGCCAACTGGGTTGGTCGCCATGGTATTGATTTTACCCACTTTGCGGAGAAAAACTGTTTTCAACTAAATGATACCCATCCAAGTATTTCAATTGCCGAATTGATGCGTCTTTTGATGGATGAACATGGTCAGGAATGGGATGAGGCATGGAAAATTACACGTAATACCATGGCTTATACTAATCATACCCTATTGCCAGAAGCTCTGGAAAAATGGTCTGTAGGATTAATGCAACACTTATTGCCACGTATTATGGAGATTATCTTCGAAATTAATGCGCGATTTATGATCGAAGTTGCCGATCACTGGCCAGGTCATACAGACTACCAACGTAGAATGTCCATTATTGAAGAAGGGCATGATAAACAAGTTCGTATGGCTTATTTGGCAATTGTTGGCAGTTTTTCAGTAAATGGAGTAGCAGAGCTGCATTCACAATTACTCAAAGAGGGCCTGTTTAACGATTTCTACCAATTATGGCCTGAAAAATTTAATAACAAAACCAATGGTGTAACACCCAGACGGTGGTTGGCACAATGTAACCCTGATTTAGCTGCGTTGATTACCAAAACTATTGGTGATGGTTGGGTAACTGATTTATCTCAGCTGGAAAAACTTAAACCCTATGCTGACAAGCCGGCGTTTAGAAAAAAATGGTTTGAATTACAACAATCCAGCAAGCAACGACTGATGGATTATAAAACAGAAGAGCTGGGTGTTGATTTAGGTTTATCAGTCGATGCTTTATTTGATGTTCAAGTTAAGCGGATACACGAGTACAAACGTCAAATATTAAATGTTTTACATGTCATACATTTGTATAACCGGATTAAGCGTGGTGATACCAAAAACTGGGTATCCCGTTGTGTGTTAATTGGGGGTAAAGCTGCGCCAGGTTATGTGATGGCAAAGAAAACGATTAAGCTCATTAATAATGTCGCTGACGTTATTAATAATGACCCAGATGTCGGCAATAAACTGAAATTGGTTTTTTTACCTAACTATCGTGTTTCTGCCATGGAGAAAATCTGCACGGGTGCAGATTTGTCAGAGCAGATTTCTACGGCTGGAAAGGAAGCATCAGGAACAGGTAACATGAAGTTTATGATGAATGGTGCTATAACAATTGGTACTTTAGACGGAGCTAATGTAGAGATTCGGGAAGAAGTTGGTGATGAAAACTTCTTTCTATTTGGGTTGACAGAAGTGGAAGTTGAAGAATTAAGGTCTCACTATAATCCTTGTGCAATGATTGAAGGGGATGAAGACTTAAAAACCGTGATGAATTTGTTGGAATGCGGACATTTCAATCAATTTGAACAGGGAATTTTTGACGATATTATTGGATCACTTAAAAGTTCAAATGATCCCTGGATGACCATTGCTGATTTCCGTAGCTTTATTGATGCACAAGAGCGTGTTAGCGAAGCTTACAGAGATAAAGAGCGTTGGACCAGGATGAGCATTATAAATACTGCGTCTAGTGGTAAATTCTCTACAGATAGAACGATTACCGAATATGCCAAGGATATTTGGGGATTAACAGCAGTTGATCCTTCAACATAAATTCAATGCTAGATCTTGTTTTACATTAGTCGGAAATTCTGACTAATGTAAACAAATATAGCAGTTGATATTCAGGGTTGTGTTTTAATCTAAAAACGCCATTGTATCTGATTTTGAGGATATATTTCATTTTGTAAATAGTGAGGAAAATAGAATGATAAAAAGAAAAATCGGATTAACAGTTGTTGTTTTAGTGTTTACTTGTCATTCAAATGCCCAGGCTGAAGGATGGATGGATTTTTTTAAAAGTGCCGTTGATGTGGCAACTGAAAGTGGGGGTGCTGAAATAGCAAAATCTGCTTTGTCAAACAGTGATGCTGTTTCTGCTCTTAAAGAGGCTTTGGCAAATGGTGTTGAATCAGCAATCAAAACGCTGGGACAACCAGGAGGTTTTTCAGGTAATAAGATGGTTGAAATTGCAGTGCCAGACTCTCTTAAAACCATCGCATCTGCTGCTCGTACTATAGGACAGGGACAATATGTGGATTCTTTTGAGACAACCATGAACCAGGCAGCAGAAAAAGCAGTTCCAGAGGCTGCAGAAATATTGGCTGATGCGATACGAATGATGAGCATTGATGATGCTATGAATATTGTAAATGGTCCTGATGATTCAGCCACTCAATATTTTCGTAAGGTTTCTGAGGCGTCATTGTCACAAAGATTCAAACCGATAGTAAATCAGGCTACTGATCAGGTAGGCGTTACAGCGGCCTATAAAAAACTGTCAGGGCAGGCAACGCCACTAATAGGTGCTTTTATGGGTAATACAAGCCTGGATCTTAATGAATACGTGACAAGTAAATCACTTGATGGCTTATTCAAATATATAGCCATGGAAGAAAAACAGATTCGTAATAATCCTGCTGCTAGAACGTCTGAAATATTGCAGAAGGTATTCGGTAAGTAGTAGTATTTTTTCTGGTTTGAAGGATTTGTTTTCACCAAATTTGTTGGTTATTTAAATGAACTATCTTAAGCTCCTGCTATTTTCATAACAGGAGCTTTTTGACTTTAAGTTTTTAACCCCCCACCTTGATTTTTATAGCAGTACCTGAACCATCAATATTGGTATGCGCTTTAACTTTTACTTTTTCGCCGACATCTATAGTATTGCCAAAACCTGATTTAAACTTGATGGTTGCTGAATTATCGAACCAGATAATGATTCCGTTAACAGCAAAGTAATTAGTTCCCGTTTCAGTCACAGTTCCTTTTGTTTTTAATGGGTTAGCATTATTATCAATGGCAGGGAAATTATTAGATGGAAGCGAGGGAGTTGGTGTTGGTGTTGGAGTTGGAGTTGGTGTTGGTTGCAGTGGATTTAAAGAGAGAAGAAAGCCATGTTCCACCCCATTTTTTAATCCATATCCTACGATTAAGCCATTATTGCTAATAGCTGTGGCATGGGTTAAAACCCAGTTATTAGGGGCTATATAATCATTTAAATCAGTCATTTGTCCATTTTCCCAAATAAATGCGTGGTAAGTTTCTGGATTTATTTGACTGGTGAAGGCAGTTTCTAGCCAGGAATTTCCAACGACCTGATTGAATTCATTTAAATCTGAGGCGGAACTGGTCAATCCAGGTGCAGAATTGGGCCCATTGCTAGGAAGAGTGCCTAGATTGGTAAAGGTATTTGCATCATAGTCATAGAGAAAAGCATGAGGGTATTCAGCTGCTCTTGAATTAAACCCAGTAGTTCCGACGATATATTGAAAATTATTAATAGCGTTGGCAGTACCTCCATTTGGGATAGGCAGAAATGTTCCTGAATCAAATGCTGGTGCAACTATGAAAGCAGATGACCCATTTAAGCCCGATCTACTTTTTTTGCCTACGCCATACCCCATATCGTTAATATCATGTACACAATATAGGTCAGCATATATTCCCCTACGACGGCCGCGTGAACCGAATCTGGCAATATCCCAAATTGACCATTGTTGCCCAATGAAGTATGGATCATAGATAGCGGGATTGGTTCCATTTGGTCTTGGCCGAAAAGGATTTTGTTTGAATTCACAGCCAGCAATCTTTCCTAGTGAATTAATACTACGACCTTGATAACCGTCTCCTATATATTGCGTCGTGCTACCATCAAAATAAAAGGCACCGGTTAATGTATTACCGGCTATCTCTTCGTTATCGTTGACGGCATTGGAGATAGTTCCATTCAGAGTTTCAAATCCAGTTGATGCTGTCCAGCGAAATGCAACGGTTGGATATTGGTTGGTATCTATGGCTCCAACAACAGTGCCAAGGTTATTGATGTCTTGAGGACGCACATTTTGACCAAGGTCTATTAAATTAGCCGCGTAACCCGTTAAACTGGCAACAGGCCCTAGAATTAACATAATTACCAGGGATTTAGTATTGATCAATGGAAATGCCTGGAAAGTTTGTTTGTTGAGTACCTTTGTTTTTCTTGTATTTGGTATATTCATTGTTATTTCACCTTCTTCTCTTTAGTCAATGGGTATGCTTGCGTAGCTTGTATCAGACGCATTATTGAGAAAGCAATTAATATGCCAGTAATACAAGAGTGTATGAAAGTCAAGAGGTCGATATTTATATTAAATAATTGAAGGTGAAACTGTACTTAGATCTGGCTTTGTGTGTAGCTAATAATAGACAATTTGTAAAGGTTATTATGACAAATAGTGGTACATTAAAAATATTACAGTATAGAAAAACATAAGTATATGTAATTAAAGGATAATATTATTTTGTTATCCGTATATTTTGTCGTTATATGACGACATTCTTGTCTTATAGAAATGGATACAGAAGAAAAAAGGAGCTCTAGTTCCTTAGAAAATAAGAAAATACCGTATCATGGTACGCATATAACAGAGTATATTGGCTCCGAATCAACCGATCATCAGTAACAGTTGTAATAGCTAAACCCTCTTCTGTAATAGCTATATGGGTAATACCGGCCTCTATATCCATAATAGCGATAAGGGTAATCATAATAACCTCTATAATAATTTTGCCGATATTTTGGCCAGATATGCTGGGTATCGATAGCAATTAGTGGCATTTTGACCGGTTTTTCTCCAATCTGTTTTTCTACTAGGTTTTGAAATGAACCGGCTATTGTAATTTCGGTACCTTTTGTGTAGATGGCAGGATCAAGAAATTGCTTACTCACAGCGACAAACCGACCCAATGACGTTTGGTTTAAATTAGGCCGACCATAATAACCCAACGGATAATACAGAATTTGCATTGTTGTTTCATCAGTTTTATTTTTAACTTCAATCACTGTTCCCCCCCAGCGTACAGGATAGTTTTGATAATCGGCAGCATTTGTTAGTGTTTGATGTAACTGAATATCAACGGCTGGAGGGGTTTTAATGTTTGCTGGTAGATTAGAGCAGGCATGTAAAAACAGGATGCTGATTAGCAGGAACCATTTCATAATAACCTCCTCATTATTAGTTCGTCATATAGAATAATGGCCTATACTTACGACATTTATTTTTTGATTAAATTCCTTTTCAGCTTGAGAGCAACAACTTTTTAGAATTAAGTTTTCTGTTGCTACTTGGAAGTCTGAAGTGTAGTGAATAAGTGGTTTGCTAGTTGAATGTTGTAGCTTGGTTATCCTAGAAAGATCAGTTGGGCGCGGAATTATAGTGCAAGATATTGGTTTCACAGTGTTTTAACAGGTTTTTTCTCCTGCAAAACCTGCATTTCCTACTTCCATGTAGGTCAAAAAATCTGAGCTTCATCCATTAGGTTAAGCGGGCATTTTTTTGAGCCACATGGAAGTGGTGAATGCAGATCATGCAGGAGTAATTTTCTGTGAAGTGCTGTGGAATCAAGAGCTTGTGATAGAAATCCGTGATCCAACTGATTTTTCTAGGGTTATGCGCCTATTTTATTAGTATTCCTGTGAAAATAAAATCCTGCGTCATACTCTGGAAGATACTAAATCCTCACCCCTTAACTTTATTCCATCAAATCACCTAAGTGAAAACTATACAAGTCAGGAAACAAAAGCTTTAAATTGGCTAGCAGAGAGAGGACCACAAAA
>Ga0256847_1000420_pt1 | contig 27392 bp, 17 predicted proteins | sample TeddybearmetaG_FD_189099 | JGI IMG/M metagenome (GOLD analysis project Ga0256847, IMG submission 189099) | Hydrothermal vent microbial communities from East Pacific Rise, Pacific Ocean - Teddybear | ecosystem: Environmental > Aquatic > Marine > Hydrothermal vents | place: Pacific Ocean: East... | reverse complement strand
AATTACGTGCGCAGTATGCTGTGCACTTGGACACCGTGGGTTTAAAACACGCGCCCTGGCAGCGTATGCTCGCTGAAATTACCTCCGTGGTGGATCCACCCGCGCCGATTCGCCGAGCGGCCAGGCGTTACTGGTACAGTCAGCAGCCCTATGTTTTTGCCATTCGTTATTGGCAACAGGAATTTTCAGCGTATCCTTGGTTACACCTCCCCTTGGTCAGTACCGCACCGCAGCCACAACCGCAGCATGCGGTGCAATCAATCGATTTAAGCGCATTAGACAATAGACCTCTGCCGCACTATCGAGCGGCGATTTTATACGTGCTTGCCCGTTGTAGTGAGCAAACGCACTTTAGCCTGTGTTTCCAGCAGCAACATGATGAGGTCATGGTGTTGCGTTATCATGATTGTGCAGACGATACTTTACCCAGTCTCTCTGATCGTTTGTGCATGCAGGTACACGCTGCCGTACAAGCGAGCCCTTATTTATGCAACCAAGTGATGATTGCCCCACTGCCAAGCGTGTATTGGGGTTTACAGGAAGTCGCGGATAGCGCTGGCATCACGGCAATGCCGGTGGTGGATATTTTTTGGCAATGGGATCAGGCCGCCGCGCAATTGCATCTGCATTATAATGCAGCTGTATTCGCACCAGAGTATGCCAATGCCTTGATGCATTTGTTACAGGTGGGCATTGAAACCATCATGCAAGCCCCGGATGTGCCATTAAACACCACCTTTGAGGCGTGTGTGAGTGATTGGCTGGTGGCGACACTGGCTGACCCCGTCGAGGCGTTAGCACCGACGTTCATTCATACTTTATTACAAGCGGTGCCATCGCATGCGATGCAGACGGTGGTCTGTTGGCAAGGTGAAGCATTGACGTTGGCCGCGTTACAGGCTTGGTTAAGCGCGCAATTAGCGCCGTTGGCTTTACCCAAAACGCAGCATGACTCACAGCGCGCATTAACCTGGAATGAACAAGTGCTGCATGATGTGGCTTGCTGTGTACAGCATCAAGACCAACTGCCGATGTCGACGCCGTTGAGTTGGGTGCTGGATAATGCCTTTAATCAAGCATACTTTGCGCATTTATTGCGCACACATGGGTTGCCATTAGCCGCGCACGCGTTACAACAACCACCGCCATTACGGGCTTTTAGTGAGCGCTTACAAGTGCAAGCCGATGCGCCGAGTGTGGGCGCGCATGCCAGGGTTTCACACGCGGTCAGTTGGGGGCAGCAACGGCTCTTATTTCAAGAACGCATTGCGCAAATGTGCCTAGAAAATGTCATTTCAATCGCCGAATACCCAAGCTGTATTGAAACCTCACAAGCGCATCAAGCCATCAGACAGTTACTCGATATGATGCCATTGTTAACCCAGCAATTTGAATGGCAAGCGGGCCGGTGGCAAACACGGCCCGTCGACAGCGATGATTTGCCCCTGGAATTTATGCCGGTGGATGCGCTTGAGGCGGTACAAACACAGATTCAAGCCTTGGTGGAAGAAGAAAAGTGGCGTATTTTTCGGCCCAGCCATGTGCCATTATTTCGCGTATTTTTTTGGCAAACGCCGGAGATAACCTATCTGGTGTGGGTCAACCACCCCCTCATCGCCGATGTGTGGACGCAACAACAGCTGATTCAGGCGTTGTTTCAGCGCTTGGATGACCCCACCCATTTTCCCCTGGAACGTTTTCAAACCGCGTATGCTGAGTTTGTGTGCGAGCAGGCCCGATTAGAGACTCGCACGCTTCAGGCCGATGCGGCATTAACCCAACTGCCGTTGAGTTTGAGTATGCAAACCACGGGAGCAGAAAGCCACCAACGCTTACTCTTCAAAGTGGCCTTGCCGACGCTGCGCCCATCAGAAGTGCCGACGTATTGCTTATTGGCTGTTGCGGCCATGCTGGCTCAATGGTGCGGGCAAACCCAGGTGCACCTATTGGTCGCGCAAGAGGTGCGGCAGATTTACCGCTGGCGGGACTGTTTGGGGCCATTAACGCATGCACGCCGACACAGCGTGGACTTTGCAGCGGGGACTTTGCGTGACCTTTTCAAGGCGATGTTGGCACAGGACGAACAGCAAACCATCGCTTTAGCACCGATTGAATCGGTATTTCCCAGTATTTTACACAGCCTTGAAGGGGAAGACGCATCGACCCCCAACCCGTTGTCCCACGGTTTTGGGTTTAGTTATGAGCAAGACCCTGCTTTATCTGGCTCTGGATCTGGTTTGGCCTGGTCTCACCCCTCATCGAGCCAGTATTGGGTGGGTTTACACTGTCGTTTTATTGCCTCGGCGGAAGGTTTGCGCTGTCAATTGATCTCTGCCAGTGGCTTTTCGGCGAAAGCGGTGAAAGCTGTGGCGCGCCAAATCTCTGCGCAGATTAGTGCGTTGAAAAGTGCATTGCAGCGGAATGATGCTTTATTGGTTGAACAAGTGGCCGCAGCAGACACGGCTTGTGTGTATGGTCAACGTGTGCCGGATAAAGCCACGGCGGGGGGCGGCGTGGTGGCTTTTAGCCACCGTTGGCAACGCCACCTTGAGGCCCAGCAAGACCGCTGTTTTTTATCCGATGCCGATGCGGACATGAGCTTTCAACAGCTAGATCAACGCTCAGAACGTTTGGGCGCGCATTTACAAGCCATGGGGACGGATGCACAGCATGCGGTGGCGATTTGCCTACCCTTGGCGGCCGATGCGATTGTGGCCATGCTGGCGGCGGTCAAAATTGGCTGCCCGTATATTTTGTTGCGTGCAGATGACCCGGTTGAGCGTTTGAGCCGATCTATGCAGGCGTGTGCCTGTGCGGTGTTGGTCACACAACAAGCTCTGTTGGATGCCTTGCCAGAGGTGACGGTGTTACCGGTGTGTTTGGATACAGAGCGGGCGTTTATTGATGATAGCCCGAGTCTAGACCGGTCCGCATTACCGCCGAATGCGGTGATTGAATGGGTGAATGGCTCAACTGACAGTCTGCAATCTCGGTGTTTGCAGTTTGAGGAAGATGCCATTGTGCAGTGGGTGCAAGGCTTTCCCTTAGCGCTTAATGCGCAGAGTGTCTTGTACTTGCTGTGTGATACGCACACCGTACATTTTTCCAGCGTGGTTTGGTTGGCTTTGTTGCAAGGCGCGAGTGTGCGCTTACCGGCTGAGGTGAGCCCCACAGAAACCGCGCTGAATGTGTTTATACATCAAACACAATTATCAGATGAGCGCATCATCGCGCAGTTAAGCCCATTATCGATTGCCTGTTTGAGTATTTTTGTGGTGGATCCTGTGGGCTGTGAGCAGCAGTTAGCCGCGTTATCCTTAGAATGTGATGTGTTGTTACTGGCCGGTAGCGTAGAAACCCATTATTTGGGGTGTTACCATAAAATGGCTTGGGGGCAAACGGCGGCAGCCATGGCTTACCAACTCTTTCCTCAGATGCAAATGATGCTGGATGGGCATGAGTTATGGGTGACCGGGCCAGGGGTTGGGCAAGAGCCGGGAGCCGTCACCCGTCTGCATGAAGAGCGCGAATTTGTGCAGACGGCGTTACAAGGTCGCTTCAATTCGCAAGGCCTGCGCCTGACCGGAACCTCTGAAGACTATATCGAAACCCGCATTGGTGGCTGGCATTTGGGCGAATTTCAGCGCTATGCGTGCACCTTACCCGACGTGAATAACGCATACACGATGCGTGATGTTCACGGTTGGCAGTTATGGTTGAAAGCGGATGCCAACGCCAGCCAGGCGACGCTTGAAGCGGCATTGCGCGAGTTTATTCCCGCCGCAGTGTGGCCACATACGCTGCGGCTATTAGAGCCAGATTACGAAGAAGTCGCGTTGCAAGCAGAAATCACCTTGGTGGCACAGGAACCAGTGGAGACCGGTTTGTCCGATTTTGAGCCGCATTTTTATGCGGTACTCAGTGTCTTGGCGGGGGAAATCGGGGCCACGCAAATGCAAGCACCGGTTGCGCAAACCTTATCGTCTGAGCAAGTGTTGGTGTTGGCAGACTGGATGCAGGCATCTTTTCAGCTTGAGGTGCTCACGGCGGTGTATTTTCAGCAGAAAACGTTGGGGCACTTAATGCGTTTTCTACAACAGTCAATCCCCCATGAGCCGGTTATAGCGCCACCGCAGGCAGGCGTGTATGCGGTGACCTTGACGCAACAAATGTATTTGACGCAAGCTTTACAAACCCCCAGTGCGAATGATCATGTGTTACAGGCCATACGTTTAAAAGGCGTGATAGAGCTGCCAAAAATGGTCAAAGCGATTGAACAATTGGTGCACCAACATCAAATCTTGAAAACGTGTTTTGTGACCGCCCCAGAACTGCAAAATCAAGTGCTGGATAATATGGTGTTAGCCATCGAAAAAATTGATTTGAGCCAACAGACAGGCGCGGTGGCGTTGGCAAAAGCGAAAACCTATGTGCAAAACATGCAAGCGCGGGTGTTTGATGTTCAACATGAAATCCCTTGTACATTGGCTTTATTGCGTCTGCATGCACAAGATTATATTTTGGTGATGAAAGTGCATAAAGCCTTGATGGATGAGGTCAGCTTACAGCGCTTACTGGTGACCTTGGGCAAGCTTTACCAAACACCGGCCTCCTCCTCGTTAGCAACGGGTTTTGCCGCGTATGCACAGGTTGAAAAAAAGCAACGTCAATCGTTTCAAGGCCGTGCTTTGCAAGACTATTGGCAGGCGATCATGCAGCGGCCAACGTATCAAGTGATGCAAACACCACAAGAGATGCGCTTATGCAGTCAGGTGAATGTGATTGACCCACAACGCATGCAAGGCTTAGCCCAGCAGTATCAAACACACCCCAAAATTATCTGGTTGGCGATGTGGCAAATTGTGCTGTATGCGCAAGCTCGGCAAGGCGATTTTTTAATGTGGTTAACGCAAGATTGGCGCACTGGGCAGCAATACGACACCGTCATTGGGTGTTTATCCTCGGATTGCCCGATGGGCGTCACCCTGAGCTTACACACCACCTGGCAAGCGCTGATACAAGCGCTGAAAAGCACGTGGTTGACATTACAGCACAAAAAACAGCTACCGTATTATGTCTTATCTGACAACCCAGCCGAGGGGCAGGACTGCCCGGCATACTTTGCATACCGTCAGCCGCGTGCACCTTGGCAATATGGGGACAATATCAGCGTCTCTGACGTCACCGAGCCGCAGACCCGAGCAACGCCGTATTTACAATTGACCGTGTGGGCGAATGCAGCCGAAACACGCTACCAAATTGATGCCAGTGTGGGCCAGGTGACTTGGTTGAATGGGTTGTTAGATCAAGTTGAGCGCTTATTCAACCTGTTATGCGGGCGTGCCGAGCAGTTGGCCAACGCCAGCCTGAATGAACTCATGCAAAACCTGGTGGCGCGTCAGCAATCGTCTTATTGGTCGGCCCAGTTGCTGTTATCCCTGAGCCAACAAAGTGGTTTACAAGAGGATGCCAGTCGGCTGCGTGAGATCCCCTGGAGTGCGGTGTATCGACCGGTTCCGGTTGAGGTCACGCGGGGGTATTGGTTGTCGCAATTGGAAACTTTGGCCGATGAATCCCCTGCATTACGTGCTCGTTGGCAGGCTTATGATGGCGTCGGCTGTTTTTATCTACAAGGTGAGCAAGCCATGCAGGTGCGTGTGGTTAAACTCACGCTTGAAGGGCCGCCGCCGCTGGAGGCGAGTTGGTTGCAAGCGCATATTTGTGCGGGGTTGGCAGCCTCCGAGCAGATGTTACAAGCGTCGTTGCTGCAAGGCGTGAAGGAAGATTATCTGTTGTTGTATGCCCGCAGTTATTTGCTGGATACGGTGTCGTTAAAACAAATATTACTCGGTGTGCGGCAGCCCTCAAAACAGTGTGTGACGCCAATGCGTGCGGTCTATGCGAGTGATTCACAGCGCCGTCAAGTGCAATTACCGGCCTGGCAAGTGGAGACCATTCAGGCTTTTTGTGCGCATTATCATTGCCCCCTATTGGTGTATTTTAAAGCCTTATTAATCGTCAGTTTACAGCGCCAAGGGCCGGCCGATTTTCGTTTGATCACGCTGGCGTTGTCTCGGGGCACAACCGAGCGTTATGCACTCGGGAGTTTTTGGCAGCAGCACACGCACGTGGTTAAACAAGCGGCCTCAATGGGGCAGTCGTTGGCGGCTTGGTGTCATTATTTAATGCATGATTTAACGCATGATTTAATGCATGATCCGGTGCATGATTTAATGCATGCGCAGGATATTCATGCAACAACCTATGTTTTGCGTTATCGCCGTTATACACAACCACCGAATCAGACATCCACTTGTTATTATGCAGAATCAAACGCGGCACTGGGAGATGAAGACGCCATTTTTGATGTCATTCACACCGCAGATGGCCTCTATTTGCAAAGCCCGCCAGCGTACGAAACCGTGCTGACAGAGATGGGTTTAGTGGCCCAGGCGGATCTAGCCGAAACGCCGTATACTGGGGCTGTTTGGCCGAATGTTGGCGCGTAAGTGTCTATTCAATCCACTATTGCGACCTTTATTCTGTCACAAGACAGGTTTTGTGACAGATTTTGCGACAGAATAAAGCTCATTCTGTCGCTATGCTTGTATTATTCATGATTCATTGTTGTATCCATATTGCTTATGTCAAAAACCACACTTCAACAGGAACTAGATGACATCGTTCGGATGCTTGGCCAGTTTCCTGACGGTGCCGATATTCGCCAGATAGCGCAAGCGTTAACGACAAGATTTTCACGCCGAACGTTACAGCGGCGTTTGTCTTTATTGGCACAGTTAAACCGCATCGTGATTGAAGGGCAGACCCGGCAACGTCGTTACCATGCGCGTGTTGAGTCTGTTGAAAGGGTGCCCGATGAGTGCAGTGTTGAGTTTCAAGGTGAGGTGTCTATCCCTATGACTGAAGCTGGTTATGCGCTTAAGCAGGCCATTCGTCAGCCTATACAGCACCGAACCCCCGTTGGTTACGAGCAAGAATTTTTGCACGCTTATCGTCCGAATGAAACGTTTTACCTGCCGCTTGAGATGCGTCGCAGATTGCTTCATATGGGGCATACTTTGCCAGGGCAGCATCCTGCGGGGACTTACGTTCGGCAAATTTTCAACCGACTGTTGATTGATTTATCTTGGAATTCTTCTCGTTTGGAAGGGAATACGTACTCTCTATTGGAAACGGAACGTTTGTTGCAATTCGGTGATATGGCGCAGGGTAAAGACAGAAAAGAAGCGCAAATGATCTTGAACCATAAAGCGGCCATTGAATTTTTGGTGGACATCGAGGGTCGCATCGATTTCAGTCGTTATACGCTGCTTAATTTACATGCGTTACTGGCCAACAATCTGCTGGCAGATTCTTTGGCTTGTGGTCGGTTGCGTGCCATTCCCGTTGGTATTGGTGGGACTGTTTACCACCCTTTGGAAGTGCCGCAGTTGGTTGATGAATATTTTCAACAAATCCTCGATACTGCAGGCGTCATTCGTGATCCGTTCGAGCAATCATTTTTTGTCATGGTGCATCTACCTTATTTGCAGCCTTTTGAAGATGTGAATAAACGCGTTTCACGGTTGGCGGCTAATTTGCCTTTGATTCGGCATAATCTGAGTCCATTGTCGTTTGTGGATGTACCTGAACGTGCTTATATTGATGCCACATTAGGTGTTTATGAATTAAACAATGTTGCATTGCTGCGCGATGTTTATCAGTGGGCGTATGAACGCTCTTGTGCGCGCTATTCTGCGGTTCGAAAAAGCCTGGGTGAGCCAGATCCATTTCGGCTGCACTATCGTACTCGCATTGCAGAGACTATCTTAGCCGTGGTGCAAGGAAAAATGGACAAACAAATCGCCACGATATTTATCCAGAAAAGAGCCGCAACAGAGCTGCCCGATGTTGATGCCGCCAAATTTGTGGAAACCATAGAAACTGAACTCATGAGTTTGCATGAAGGCAATATTGCGCGTTATCGTTTGCGCCCATCAGAGTTTGCTGAATGGCAGGTGCATTGGCGTTAAGCGTGGTCAGGGGGAGCTTGTGCATTGTGTAAAGTTGGCTACGCTTGTTTAACAAGCGCCTTTATCAATCAATCAGACAAATCATGATTGTATAAACCGCGAAATTGTCCAACTCAACATAGGGAAAGACGTTATGCGTAATTTTTTACCTCGCACTTTACTCTTTAGCATATTATGCGGCAGTAGTTTCATGGCTTTGGCTTATCCCCTGGCGTGTAACAAACCGGCGGCGACCATTCCACTCACGGGTGTTAGTTGTGCGAAATTCACGCCACCCCAAGTCAGTTGCCGTTTACCGCATGATGTACAAGGTGCGCTGAAGCAGCCGAACTACAATAATCGACAGCGTGCATCCAATTTGTTTGCCTGGCAAACCTTTATTGCCCTCAACTGGCCAGCTAAAAAAGGCCATAGAGGGCAACCTGCGGCACACAAACAGATTTCTGCCACAGGCCCAAGGGTCTGGGAGACGTGGAAAGAAACGCGAGAAATTTTTCGAGACAATGGGCAGCGGCCAAAACCTTGGCAGCATCCTGCGCCTGCGTCGCCGAAGGCGTGTCGCTCTAAACTGTTGCTGTTTGGGGATATTCAACCCACGTTTACCAATGGTGCACTGCCCGGTACGCTGACCGGACAAAATTACCACCTCACGCGTTATGATATTCGGTATAACAAAATCGCGTTTGATTATATCGTGAAACACAAATTATATAGCAGTCAGCAGCAGGCCAAACAGGAAAATATTGTGTTTCCAGATGGGGCCATTTTGGTGAAACCGGCGTGGTTACCGTTAACCCAGCAACAGAAAAAATCGAAACAATTTTATGCGGTGGATGCCTGTGTGTGTGATGATCCGAGTGAGCAAGCAGGGGCGCTGAAAAATTGTCGGGATCAAACGGTGGGATTAACCGGTTTTCATGTGATGGAAAAAACCCGCAGTGCAAAGCAGTGGATATGGTCCACCTTTGAGCAAACCCATAACGTGCTGTCAAGTGCAGGTAAGCCAGCCTCTTACCATAATCCGAATTGTCAGCAAGGCAGGTGTGCCGCAACGAATGTGCAAACGGATCGGGGGGAGCCTAATCAAGTCACGCGGGTGCTTAACATACCGGATGAAGCCCCCAATTGCGCCAAACCAGAACAAGCAAAAGACAATGTTGTGCAGCTTAATGGCGATGTCAGCCGCGCTTTGGCCAAACATCATTCTGTTTTTCAGCATTATGAGCTGATTGATACGCAATGGCCTGAAGCCAGTCCGACCGCCCAAGTGGATACAGTGTTTCAAGTTTTTCCGACATTACTCGGCAATACTGCGTTGGAAACGTTTATTCAAGAGACCTCCAGTTGTATGGGGTGTCATGCCATGGCGCGAACCAATCGGCCGGATCAATATGTGTCGGCGGATTTTACCTTCACCTTGTCCAAAGCGCAGCCGGCAACAACCGACCCTTATTTAGTTCAGGCACCAGCAACGGTTGCCAAAGGGCAAGCGTATGTCTCCCAAACCTACGAATTATTGCCGCAGAACACACGGGCCAAATTGCATTGTACGTCATGTCATTTGCAAGGCGGTGGAGATCGGGATGCAGCCTGGTGGGTGGGGATGCCATCCGCGTACAACACGTTAAAAACCAAAGAGGGTAAAATCTTGTCTTATCCTGAAAGCCTTCAGTACCGGATCAATGGGTGTTTTTCTCGCAGTATGAATGGCAACCCTTTGTGTGTGCCGGGTGAGGATTGCGCCAACAATGCGCCAATGCAAGCCATTGTGGCGTATATGGATGCGCTCAATAGCCAAAGCCAACAACAGCTTGCCGGTTCTGCCAGGGGTTTTCCTGTGTTGCTGAAACAAACGGGTGACGTGAATCACGGTGCGCAGACCTATTTGCAAAAATGTGCTTTTTGCCATGGCAAAGAAGGGCAGGGCCATTATGCTAGCGATACGTATTATCGCCCGGCTTTATGGGGAGATTGGTCTTTTAATGCCTGTGCGGGGATGGCCAGAGTAGAGACATTATCGGCTTTTATTAAAGCCAATATGCCGTTTGAGTTCGGCGGCGCGTTAACCGATCAAGAAGCCTGGGATCTGTCCACCTATATTGATGCACAATGTCGTCCGGGTAAGGCCAATTGTCCGAATAAAACGCCCAATTGTATCGATGGGGTTGATCAGACGGATACGTTAAAACCGGTGTATTAAACCACCGCGTGTGGGGGTGGAGAGGGGCTTTCTGCTGGATAAAACTTCGCCACCCCCATAAATAACACAGACACAACCAGCATCAGCAATACAAAAAATAGATAATAGTCTGCGCCAGTCAGCATGCTGCTGCCATCGGGGTTTTGGATAAAGAAATTGACGCTACTGGTGAGGAGATTACCCATCGAAATGGATAAGAAAAATAAAGCCATAATCAGGGATTTCATGCTTTTGGGTGCCTGCGTATAGGAAAACTCAAGGCAGGTAATCGAGACCATGACCTCACTGGAGGTTAACACAACATAAGCGAGGAGTTGCCAGGCGATGGGAGGGGTCAGGCCCATATCGATTTGAGTTTGAATCCAATACGATACAGTAAAGGCCAGGGTGGTGAAAAAAAAGCCAACCGACATCTTACGCAGCGCGGTTAAGGGTATGAAGTGATTGATGGCCGGGTAGATTAGATACGTGAAAACTGGAATTAAGAGGATGATCAGGAGTGGGTTGGCTGCTTGAATTTGGGAGGGTAACAGCGTGTATCCGAAGATCACGCGATCCATCTGTTGGGCTTGCAACACCCAGGATGACCCGGTTTGTGCAAATAAGGCCCAAAATATCGCGACAAAGGCATAAATGACCAATAACTTCCCGAGTGTGCGCAGGCCTGAGCGGCTCAGGATCGATTCAAAAAATTTCAGACCAACCGGGGGAATGTGGGTAAAGCGAAAGCGCCCAAGCCAGTAGGTGAGGGTGGCGATCAACATTAAGATGCCTGGGACACCAAAAGCAACGGATGGGCTATGGTTTTCTAACAGCCAAGGGGTAATCAGTATGGATAAAAACGCGCCAATGTTGATGGCGGCATAAAACCAGCCGAAGGTTTTGGATAATAAATGCTGATTCAAGCGACCAAATTGGTCACCGACATTGGTTGCAACACAGGGCAGAATGCCACCCGAGCCCACCGCGATCAAACCGAGACCCCACATGAGGCCGACCCTGGTGTCATCGGTTGCTAGGATAAGGTGCCCCATGCAATAAATGAGGGATAAAAAGATCACCGTTTTAAATTTACCTAACCAGCAATCGGCAAGGATGGCGCCGAATAGGGGGGTCAACATGGCCACAGACGAAAACAGATGGAAGTAACCTTTGGCCTCGTCTTCGGACATCAGATCCAACTGTCCCGCTTCATTTAACAGATATTGGGTCATAAACACGACGAGAATGGCTTGCATACCGTAATAGCTAAATTTCTCAGCGGCTTGGTTCAGGATGATGAAGGGAATACCGGGTGGCGTCTGTGTGGATTGCAGTGGTTCGTGTCGATAGTTCAGCATTTAACCAGATCCTGTCGGTTTCTGTTTGGACGTGCATCGAATGGTTCGATATTGTCACACGGGAAGCTCTTGTAGTTATGGGCTTCAGTTTATTCTCGGGTGTTGAGCGTCACTTTACAGCGTGCTTAAGAACAGGGTAACGGCGGCATCAAATTTTTCCGATTCTTCATATTGTGGGTTGTGTGCACTGTTTTCAAAAATCTCAAGCTCACCATGCGGCAGTTGACCGATGGCTTCTTGCCAGATTTTGGTGGGGCAGAAAAAGTCATGCTGCCCAGAGAGTACCAGCACCGGTGCAGATATTTTTGAAAGATGTGGCACAAAATGCCAGTGTTTTTGTGCATGATCTTCGACTTCAAGGTAATCAGCGATGCCTTTGGGGGTGCCACCAAAAATATGTTTAACGTCTGTTGTCGGATCCATCCAGGCCAGAGGGGTGAGGGTCATGAAGCCTTGCAGTGCAGTCTCGTCAGCATCTAGTTTTTGTAAATCGAGTGCATCAAAGTCCGCTTGTAATTTCGCTTGTATGGTTTTTTGTGTGTCGGTTGCTCGTGTTTCCCAAGCCGTTCCGCCCAGTGGAAAGATGCGGATAAAATCTGGGGTACTGGCAACGGAGATCACAGCCGCAGTATGCTTGGGATGATTTAATGCGTATTCTAAGACAATAGAGCCATGGTTTGAATGCCCCATGAGGACGGCTTGTTGGATGCCCAGCGCTTCTCGTACTGCATTGATATCGTCTGCTAGGGAAGCGAAGGTTGCCCCAAGTGCAGAACCGGTGGAATATCCAGTGCCGCGCATTTCAATGTACACCAGTTGGAATTGATCTTGTAACTTTTCAGAAAATGTCTGTCTGTAATATTCCGTACCACAGCCAGTGGGGACTAGAATTGGTTGTCCGCTGCCTTCGGTGAAGACGTTCAGTTCAACGTCGCCAATATTGATCAGGCGGCCTTTCATGCTACAGCTCATTGGGTTATTCCGTTATAAAACAAGGATTGTTGTTCATTCAATTTAGTTCAAGTGCAGAGTTTTTTCAATGTTTGTGCGTTCAGTCGCGCATTATTGTTTTATCCGATAACCGGTTTTAAACATCCAGCTAACGACCCCAAGGCACAGAGCCAAAAAAACCAAAATCATCGCCAGGCTGACTTCCACACTCACATCAGAGACTTCAAAGAAACTCCAGCGAAATCCGCTGATCAGATACAAAACAGGATTACACAGCGTGACTGTCTGCCAGAAGGGGGGCAACATGCTGACAGAATAAAAACTGCCGCCCAGAAAAACCAATGGCGTGATCACCAGGAGGGGGATAATTTGCAAGTTTTCGAAATTGGTTGCCCATAAACCAATGATAAAACCAAATAAACTGAAAGTGATGCAGCTCAGGAGCAGAAAGGAGACCATCCAGATCGGGTGGTCTATGCGCAGGTCGATAAAAAAAGTTGCGGTGAGTAAAATGATTATCCCTAAGATTAACGATTTGGATGCGGCTGCGCCGACATAACCCAATAGGATTTCGATATAAGAAATGGGCGCAGAATGTATTTCATAAATACTGCCGGTAAATTTGGGGAAAAAGATGCCAAATGAGGCATTGGCAATACTTTGTGTGAGTAACGACAGCATGGTCAAGCCGGGAACAATAAATAACCCATAAGACACGCCATCAATATTTTGTATGCGTGAGCCAATGGCGGAGCCGAACACGATGAAGTACAGTGCGGTGGAAATGACCGGGGACGCAATACTTTGAAAGAGTGTATCCCAGGTGCGCAACATTTCGTTTTGATAAATGACTTTGACTGCTTGAACATTCATGCGGGTTTCCTCACCAAATCCACAAAAATATCCTCCAGTGAACTTTGTTCAATGTGCAAATCTTTTAGGCTTAAGCCAGCGCTGTCTACGCTTTGTAGGAGCGCGGGAATGCCGCTACTGTCTTCTTGGCTATTGTAAATATAAATCAGTTGTTGGCCATTTTCAGATAAAGTTAAGGTTTTGGTTTGTAGGGATTCTGGGAGAGTTTCAATTGGATTTTTTAAATCAATAATAAGTTGTTTTTTACCTAAATTTTCGAGTAAAGTTAATTTGTCCTCAAGTAAGAGTAACTCGCCGTGATTGATCACGCCAACGCGGTCGGCAATTTCTTCGGCCTCTTCAATGTAATGTGTGGTCAGAATAATGGTGACGCCAGAGGCGCGTAACCGCCGCACAATGTTCCACATGTCTTTGCGTAATTCAACATCGACGCCAGCGGTCGGTTCATCCAGAAACAAAATTTTGGGTTCGTGGGATAACGCTTTGGCAATGAGGACGCGCCGTTTCATGCCGCCAGAGAGCGTTCTCAGCTCGCTGTTTTTTTTATCCAATAAAGAGAGGTCGGTTAACAGTTGTTCAAGATACGCGGTGTTGCGTTTTTTGCCGAATAAACCCCGGCTAAAAGCCACCGTATTCCAAACGGTATCGAACTCGCCCAGGGTGAGTTCTTGCGGAACCAGGCCGATGAGCGCCCGCGTTTTGCGGAAATCGGTGATGATGTCAGCGTTGTTCACGGTGACCGAACCGGTGCTCGGGGAAACAATCCCGCAGATAATTGAGATTAAGGTGGTTTTACCCGCCCCGTTTGGCCCCAATAACGCGAGTATCTCACCGGGGGCAATGTCCAGGTCAATGTGCTTGAGTGCTTGATGGCCCGAAGCGTATGTTTTGGATAATTTTTGTATAGAAATAATGGGTTGCATGGACGGATCTTACTCAGGTTGTGTGGGTGTTTCAAGCCGGTTTTTTTCGAGGGGGGCGTTATCCACCACCGCGATGCCTACGCTATCCGCTTGCCAATACGCTTGAAAGACTTTGATCGGGTCACAGTTTTCCCATTCCCGGTTGAGGGGTTGGCCGGTGTGTAGGTCAAAACAAAAGCCATGGACTGAACAGGTGATGCTGTTGGGGGTGATTTTGCCGGTGTGCAGCTTAACCCCAAAATGCCCGCACTTATTTTCAATCAGGTGCACCTGGTCGTGTTGTTGAATCATCAGTATTTGAATCGTCAGCACTGGGCTTATCTCAACCTCACAAGGCTGCATCAAGCCATTATGTAATGCGGATTGATCCAGCAAGGGGTAAAAAATGCTGTTTGCGGGTATTGGGGTCACATTGTGTGCTGGCGTATGGGGACTAACATCACCGGGCAATGTGCACCTTTGACAACCCCTTGGCTGACGCTGCCCATGACCAGTTGATAAGTCGCGCCATGGCCATGTGAGCCCATCATAATTAACGTTGCCCCCAGTTTTTGGGCTTCTTTGAGCAAGGTTTCAATGGTGGCCCCTTGTATCAGTAACCCTTGTGTTTCAATGCCAGTTTCTCGTAACGTGCTGGCGATGGCTTGAATGGCTTGGTGTTCTTTATGGTAGCGTTTCGCAACCATATCGCGCATGGAAATGGGATCAACCTCATACCCGACAAAATCGGGATCGGGTTCTGCAACATGAATGACCCAGACTTTGGCCTGTAAGCAAATGGCGAACGTTTCTATTTGCTCCAATAGACGGTCTGTTGCATCGGAAAAATCGATGGCGACAAGTATCTGCATGAGTCGTCCTTTTTGCGTGAAAATCGTACGGATGATAAAGCATAGCATCGCCACAAATTATAGCGGGCTTGGTCGTGATGTCACGCGCTTGGGGCAAAATAGGCCTACCCTTACAGAAGATCATGGGTGGTGTTTTTCAGACAGAGGTCAAGGCAATGTTATCGATTCGCAAAGTCATTTTGTACAAACACGGTGTGGGATTTTTTGAGCGACAAGGGCAAGTGGAAGGCGATGAAGCGTTAACCTTGAGTTTTAAAACCACGGAAATGAATGACGTTTTGAAGTCGTTAACGGTGTTGGATTTGTCGGGTGGGTGTATCCGCAACATGAGTTATGAGTCAACCAAACCGATGGTGCAGCAATTGGAGGAAATTGCTTTTCACATTCCTCAAGAACGCGCGTTAACCGGTTTGCTGGGGCAACTCAATGGGGCGCACATTGAAGTCATCACGGCTTCACGCCAAGTGTCGGGGGTGATCGCCGGGGTTGAACGGGTGGAGGAGCGAGTGGAAACGCTAGTGGTGCCGCAATACTGGTTAACCTTATTGGCCGATGGGGCGCTGCAAAAGATTGATTTTCGCGACATTCAGCAGTTTGTTTTACAAGACGACAGCATTAAAAAAGACTTGCAGCATCTCCTGGAGATTATGATTGCCTCCAAACAAAAGGACAATAAAAGCCTGACCATTTTCACCCAGGGTGAAGGCAAGCGCTCTGTGTTGGTCAGTTATGTTACCGAGATGCCGGTGTGGAAAACATCGTACCGTATTTTATTGGATGACTCAGAACAACCGTCTCATATTCAAGGCTGGGCGTTGGTTGATAATACCCAGGATGAAGACTGGGACAATGTGTCCTTGTCATTAATTTCAGGTTTGCCGATTTCTTTTGTACATGATTTGTATTCACCGCGTTATCAGCAACGCCCTGAGGTCAAAGTCAAGCATGAGCCGGCCTATGCCCCCCCGATATTAGAATCAGGCAGTGAAGCCATGCTGGATGTGATGATGGATTTGTCGGAGGAGGATGATGAACCTGTTGCTGCGTGTGCCGCGCCTGCCCCGATGAGCAGCCAACAAGCGGTGCGTGCGCGTTCGGCGCAGGTGCAAACGCAGACGCAGGAAATAGGGGATTTGTTTGCGTATGAGATTCGCACACCGGTGACCGTCAAACGCAATCAATCGGCGCTGGTGCCGATTGTATATGCGCCTTTTGAAGGCAAACGGGTGGCCATTTATAACGCCGCAGTGCGGGCGCAAAACCCGATGTCCGCCGTGTTGTTTAAGAACACAACGGGATTGGTGCTGGAAGGGGGGCCTGTCACCGTCATGGCGGATGAACAATATCTGGGGGAAGCCATGTTGGAGACGCTGAAACCGGAGGAAGAGAAATTGGTGCCTTTTTCGGTTGAGCTGGGGTGCCGCATTCGGCTGGATCATCACAGTGATGAACAACCCGTGCATTTGGTTACTGTGGCCCAAGGGCAGGTGATGTTGATGCACCATCAAATCAAACAAACGATATATAAAATCATGAATAAAACCCAACGGCCGTTGGATTTGTTTCTGGATCATGTGTTTCGAGCAAAATGGTCGCTGGTGGATACACCACAGCCGTATGAAGAGACAGACACAGTGTATCGTTTTCGTTGTCAGCTTGAACCTATGTCTGAGCGTGAATTTGTGGTGCGGGAAATAGGCGAGCAATATCAAGCGTATGCTTTTAATCATGTGCAACCGGATTTGCTCAATACGTGGATGACACACCAATTTTTGAATCAGCAGACGCGCGCCGTATTTGAACACATTATCCAATTGAACGGGCAGATCACGCAGGCCGAGCATGGCATTCGAACGCAGAATAAAGTCATTGATCGGGTGTTTAAGAACCAAGAACGCATTCGTCAGAACCTGGGGGCGTTGGGTGGTCTGGGGGATGAGAAAGGCTTGCGGGACCGGTATGTGAAAGCCTTGAATGAGGAAGAAGATCAGTTGCAGCATTTACGGGACGAAGTGGAGCGTTTTGGCGTGGCCCAAGAAAAAGCCCGCCAAACCTTGCTGTCTTTGACTCAGAGCCTGCACATGAAAGCCTTACGCCAGGGCGGAACTTGGGTGTATGAATAATTAATTAACCCAATGCCGTGCATTGTGAAAAACCTGCATCCACGGCCCTTCTTGGCCCCAATCATCGGGTGCCCAAGTATTTTGCCGGGTTAGATACACGCGTTCTGGGTGGGGCATCATAATGGTGGCGCGGCCATCGGCTGTGGTCATACCGGTGATGCCTTGGGGGGAACCATTGGGGTTGAGCGGGTAACGCTCGGTGGCTTGGCCGTGATGATCCACAAAACGCAAACTCAGTGACAAAGATTCAAGCGAGCCATGCAACACAGCACGGCCTTCCCCATGAGCGACGGCAACTGGGAGGTGGCTACCGGCCATGCCTTGTAACAAAATAGAGGGAGACTCGACCACTTCAACCAAAGAAAAACGCGCTTCGAATTGTTCAGACGTGTTGCGGACAAACTGTGGCCAATGTTCTGCACCAGGGATTAACGTCCGCAGGCCAGATAACATTTGGCAGCCATTACACACGCCCAACGTAAAGGTGTCTGAGCGCTGAAAGTACGCCTCAAATTGGTCGCGCAGAGCGGTGTTGAATAAAATTGTTTTGGCCCAGCCTAAACCGGCCCCCAAGACATCCCCATAAGAAAACCCACCACACGCGACCAAGCCTTTGAAGTCGGTTAATGCGGTGGTTTGTTGGATGAGGTCTTGCATATGGACATCAATACACTCGAAACCGGCGCGATGAAAAGCCGCCGCCATTTCCAGCTGACCATTCACCCCCTGTTCTCGTAAAATCGCGATGCGGGGTTTGGCGGGCTGTTGTTTGTTAAAGGGCCGAAGCGGGAACGTGACTTTGGGTTGAATGCCAGGGTCACCGGCATCCAGCAGAGCATCAAAAGCTTGTTTGGCACACACTGGGTTGTCCCGTAAGCATTGCATGTGGTAGCTGGTTTTGCTCCAGACGCGCCAAGATTGGGTGCGGCTGCTGGACAGGATGACATCACTTTCCCAGCGAAATAAGACGTTATCACGCGTGTTTAGATGGCCGATTGGGGTCACAAACTCTTCCAGGGGGGTGCCATGGAAGGTGGCCAAAATGGTTTCTAGATGGGCTTTTTGCACCTGGATGACCGCGCCCAATTCTTCATTAAATAACGCGCTGTATGGGCTGTCGCCAAGCTGGGAGAGTTGCACGCTGACGCCGGTGTGGGCCGCGAAGGCCATTTCATTCACACAGGCGAATAAACCGCCATCAGATTTGTCATGATAAGCCAGAATCAGGCCTTGTTGATGTAACTGTTGAATGCCTTGAAAAAACGCTGTCAGCGCGGCGGGGTCATCCACATCCGGCGCGATGTCGCCAGTCTGATTGTACACTTGGGCCAGTGCGCTGCCGCCGAGGCGTTGTTGGCCTAAGCCCACATCGATCAACAGCAAAATGCTGTCCTCAACGTCGGTGTTTAATTGGGGGGTTAAGGTGGTGTTGACGTTTGTGACCGGGGCAACGGCGGTGATGATGAGTGATAACGGGGCGGTGATGCTTTTGTCTTCGCCATTGTCCTGCCACACGGTTTTCATGGACAGTGAATCTTTACCCACGGGAATGGCCACGCCGAGGGCCGGGCATAAATCCATGCCGATGGCTTTGACCGTATCATACAGCGCCATATTCTCACCGGGGTGATTGGCCGCAGCCATCCAGTTAGCGGATAATTTGAGGTCACTGATGTGTGCGATTTGGGCCGCACAGACGTTGGTGATGGCTTCACCAACGGCCAAGCGCCCAGACGCAGCAGGGTTGATTAAAGCCACCGGTGCGCGTTCGCCCATGGCCATGGCTTCACCTTGCGGGTGCTCTGGGTTTAAGTCACTGCTGGTGACGGCAACATCCGCCACGGGGACTTGCCACGGGCCGACCATTTGGTCTCGGCAGACCATGCCGGTGATGCTGCGATCACCAATGGTAATCAGAAAAGTTTTATCCGCCACGGCGGGTAATTTTAAGATACGTTCGGCAGCATCGGTTAAAGTCATCGCCGAGAAATCTAATGGGGGGTGTGCGGGTTGGGTGCGGGTAAAGCTGCGGGTCATTTTCGGGGCTTGACCAAATAACACGGACATGGGTAAATCAATCGGCTGCTGCGTTAAGGTCGCATCGTTTAACACCAGTTGCTCAGCCTCGGTGGCTTCACCAATCATCGCCATGGGGCAACGTTCCCGCGTACACAAGGCTTCAAACCAAGCTATCTGCTGGGCTGAAATGGCAAGAATATAACGCTCTTGTGCTTCGTTACACCAAATTTGCATGGGCGACATACCGGGGTCGTCATTATTCACCGCACGCAGTTGAAACACACCGCCGCGTGCGCAGTCGTGAATGATTTCTGGGACGGCATTGGATAAGCCCCCGGCACCGACATCATGAATCGAGATAATCGGATTGTCAGACCCCATGGCCACACATTGGTCAATCACTTCTTGGCAACGTCGCTCCATTTCAGGGTTACCCCGTTGCACCGATGCAAAGTCAAGTTGCTCTGAACTGGTGCCACTGGCCATGGAAGACGCCGCCCCCCCGCCGAGGCCAATTAACATGGCTGGGCCACCCAGCACGATAATGTGGGACTTGGCCGGGATGGTCTGTTTGTTCACGTGCGCGGGCCGAATGTTGCCCAAGCCCCCGGCGAGCATAATGGGCTTGTGATAACCACGGCGTTCGCTGTGTGTGCCTTGCTGCACCGTTTGTTCATAGGTGCGAAAATATCCTGCGAGGTTCGGGCGGCCAAATTCATTGTTAAACGCGGCGCCGCCCAGTGGCCCATCCAGCATAATGTCCAAGGCCGAGGCGATGCGTTCGGGTTTGCCATAGTCGGCTTCCCAGGGTTGGGTAAAGTTTGGCAGGTTGAGATTGGAGACGGAAAAGCCCGTCAGCCCGGCTTTGGGTTTACTGCCGCGCCCGGTGGCCCCTTCATCGCGGATCTCACCACCAGAACCTGTGGCTGCACCCGGAAAGGGGGAAATCGCGGTCGGGTGGTTGTGGGTTTCCACTTTTAACAAAATGGGGATGGCTTCGGCGTGATAAGCATACGTGTGTGTGTTGGCATCGGCCCAAAAACGTTCGCCACGCTCGCAGCCTTGGATGACCGAGGCATTATCATGGTAAGCGGATAAAATGCCTGCAGGTGCAGACGTGGCCGTATGTTGGATCATTTCGAATAGGCTGTGTGTTTGGGCCTGGCCATCAATCACCCAGTCGGCGTTAAAAATTTTGTGTCGGCAATGTTCGGAATTGGCCTGTGCAAACATCATCAATTCTGCGTCAGTCGGGTTACGTTGCAGGTGGGTGAAGGCATTAAATAAATACGCAATTTCATCGTTTGAGAGGGCCAGCCCCAATGTCTCATTGGCCTCGGCCAGGGCGTGTTGTCCACCGGCGAGGATATCAATCCACACACAGGGTTTGGGGGGGGACTGCTGAAACAAGGTATTTAAGTCGGCCGCTTCGGTGAACAAACTTTCTGTCATGCGGTCATGGAAATAGTGGGATACGGCTGCAATGGCCTCTGCATCGCCGCGTACTTGGCAGGCCATGCCGCGTTCAACGCGGCGGACTTGGGTTAATCCACAGTGTTGAAAAATATCCGTGGCTTTGCTTGACCAAGGTGAAATGGTGCCCATTCTGGGGGTAATAAACACGGTGTATTGTTGGCTTAAGTCGTCATGCTCACGCCAGTGTGCGGCCAATAACTGCTCGATTTTATGTTTGGCCGATGACGATAAATGCGAGAGCTCGCCATCGAGTAAATACAGGGAGTCCATGGCCAACAGTTCGATGGGGTGGTTGGATGCTTGGCCAATGGCGTGCAGCATTTTTTCACGGCGAAAGGGGGATAAAGCAGGGGCACCAACTAATACAAACATGAGACCTCTATCCTTCTGTTAAAAAAGGACGCTAATATAGCAGATTTAAGTATATTCGAACATCGCCTCATGTCATCTGTGCAAAAATAGCCGTGAGCCGATGGGCGGCCTCTGCATCACCGCTGCGCCAAGCGAGAATGGCATCTTGGCCTTGTTGTCGGGCGTGTAAGCCTTCTGTGCTTTCCTGGTGGGACATGCATTGCCCCATGAGTGTGCTGACGCCGGTTTGATCCATGCCACTGTGTTTGTTTAAAAACAGCAATAACCCGGCTAAATGTTGGGCTTCGTCAAAACCATCGGTTTGGCCTAACGCTTCAATGGTGCCAAGCGTATATAACGTATGGAAGGTCTGTCGCCGAGGAATCATCATGTCTCGGTCGGCGATGTGGGTTCTGGTGGCGAGCATAAATTGCTCGACATCGCCCATCACGCCCAGTACTTGATCGCGTTTGCGTTGTGCGCGTTCATCCATTGTGGGTTTTTTCTGAAACCAGCTTAACCATCCCATAACGCCATCCTATTTTGAGTGTTGTTTGATGCGGTTTTATCTCTGCGTCGGCATTATCCGGTAAAGTGCGGTGAGTGTCGACGTTGAACACGGGTGTTGTTATTATCCGCTGCTGCTTAGATCAGGAAAAGGAAGCTCATTATGACGGCGGATTGTTGTTCAGAAGTCGACCCCAGTTTACTCACGCTGGAACAAGCCATTGCGAAGATTCAAGCCGCAATTACCCCCATCTCTGGCAGTGTCTCGGTGGCATTACGGGATGCCTTACAGCGGACTCTCGCGGTCGATGTTTGCTCGGCCATTCAAGTGCCCCCCTTTACCAACTCGGCGATGGATGGGTACGCCTTACGTTATCAAGATGCGCAAGCCGCAGGCTTGACCGTGGTTGGCACCGCGTTTGCCGGAAAACCTTATACGCAAACGGTAATGGCGGGGCAATGTGTTCGCATTATGACCGGGGCGGTGTTACCAGATGGGGCGGATACCGTGATCATGCAAGAGCAGGTCACGCGCACAGAACAACGCATGGTGATTGACGTTGCGCCGACGCAGGGGCAACACGTCAGGTATGCCGGGGAGGACATTGAACAAGGTGCGCAGGTATTGTCCCGAGGCGTGCGTTTAACACCGGCACACATTGCTATGTTGGCCAGTGTGGGGATTGCGGAGATTCCCGTGGTGCGTCCGTTGCGCGTGGCGTTTTTTAGTACGGGCGATGAGTTAATCCCGCTGGGCCAAGCCTTGGCACCGGGGCAAATTTACGACTCTAATCGATATGCGTTACACAGCTTATTGCGTACGCTGGGGGCGGAGATATTGGATTTTGGGGTGATTCCAGATGACCGTGCGGCGATTGAGCGCGCGTTCGAAACTGCATCCGCCTGTGCCGATGTATTGCTGACCTCGGGTGGGGTCTCCGTGGGTGAAGCGGATTATGTGAAAGAGACTTTGGCCAAGTTGGGGGAGGTGAATTTTTGGAAAATGGCGGTTAAACCCGGTAAACCATTGGCCTTTGGACACATTGGGAAAACCGTATTTTTTGGCCTGCCGGGTAATCCGGTGTCTGCGATGGCGACGTTTTATGAAATTGTGCTGCCGGGTTTGGCGGCGTTATCCGGCACGCAAGCCAAACCGAAACATCGGTTTCGGGTGAAATTACAGACTGCCTTGAAGAAAGCCCCCGGTCGTTTGGAATTCCAGCGGGGTGTTTTGTCTGTGGATGCTGCGGGGGAGACGGTTGTGAGCACAACCGGCCAGCAAGGCTCTCACATGATGACCTCGATGGCACAAGCCAATTGTTTTATTTTACTGCCGCAGGAGAGTGCCGGGGCGGAGGTCGGTGCGTTGGTGGAGGTTGAGCCGCTGTATGGCATGATGTAAGCCATCAGGGGCGTTAAAAGGCAATATGGCGTTCTTTCATATACTGATACAAGCGTCGGCCCAGAAAACGCGCTTGATCATGCTCGGACCCTCGGCGGATCAAAGTAGAACTGGCGGGGTGTTCGTGCGTGAGAATATGATAGGGCGTTTGCAGCACACAGCGGCAAACCGCCTCCACTTGCTCACCCCTTTGTACGATCAAATGCCGATACCCACGTAAGCGGGGCACATAACGCACAGACATATGATCACCCCCAACCAAAATTTGGACGTAATCTTGGCCGCCCAGGTGTTCGGCGATGGGGTCAATATTTTCTCTGAAACCATGGTAAATGGCCGGATCACAGATGTAAATCTGGTGGCTGTAAGCTGACTCGCAACACAATAATTTGAGCATGTCGATGCGCACATCAAGGGACAATAAGTGGGCAATTTTGCGCGGATTGTGTGAATGCGGAAACAAAATAACGCGTTCAACCGACTGCTGCAAAGCACACTCAATGATATGTTGGTGGCCCAAATGCGGGGGGTTGAAAGAGCCTGACAACAACGCGGTTTGGCAGGTTGGCATGGCTTGTAACTGGGCGATTGACCGAATCATCCGATCTTCTGAAGTCACGCTGAATCTACCTGCAGTTGAAGGCCGAAAATAACCGTGTTTTTGAGAAAATACGGCGCTCATCAACAAGCATAGACTTGCGTGTGTGAAAATGTAAGCGCGTTATCATATTTATTCTTTCTGTCTTGCTCAATGAGGTGTGCCTGTTGTGTATGCGCTTGTTTTATTCGGCTTTATCGTCTTGATTTGGCCTCTGGCCGTGGTTTGGGGGCATGCCGGTACGGTTGAAGGCAATATCATCAGCTATAATATAAGACAACGCCATAAAAGGATTCCAATATGTTAATTAAGCAACCTGATGATATTAAACCCTCCGAAATAACCAGTAAAAGCGATTACCTGAATCGGCGGGCGTTTATGCGGAATACAGGGTTGTTGCTCGGTGGTGCTTGGGTCGGTGCCGAATTGTTGGGGTCGGATGCGGTGATGGCGGCAACCAAAAAATTGGAATTTATGAAAAAAACGACCTATGGCCAAGGTGAGAAGGTCACCGACTTTAAATACACAAGTCGGTATAATAATTTCTATGAATTTAGTTTGGATAAAAAAGGTGCACGTAAAAAAGCTGAAAATTTTAAGACCGATCCTTGGTCGTTAGAGATTGCCGGTGAAGTTGAGAAAAAAGGGGTCTTTCAGCTAGAGGATATTTTAAAGCCGCATACTTTGGAACAGCGGATTTACCGGTTTCGATGTGTGGAAGCCTGGGCCATGGTGGTGCCGTGGATTGGCATTCCGTTGGCCAGTGTGTTGAAACAATATCAACCCACGTCTAAGGCCAAATACGTGAGTTTTGAAACCCTGCATGACCCGGCCCAAATGCCAGGGCAAAAATCTGGCGTGCTGGAATGGCCGTATCGTGAAGGTTTGCGCATGGATGAAGCCATGCACCCCCTGACGTTTTTAGCCGTTGGCATGTATGACGAAACCTTGCCGAATCAAAATGGTGCGCCGATCCGTTTGGTGGTGCCTTGGAAGTATGGATTTAAAAGCATAAAATCCATTGTCAAAATAGAATTAACCGAAAAACAACCCAAAACAACCTGGTCTGATATCAATAATCGAGAATATGGGTTTTTTGCGAACGTTAACCCAGAGGTTGACCACCCGCGTTGGAGCCAAGCCAAACACCGGGTTTTGGGAGGCGGGGTTTTTTCCGGGAAAGAAAAAACCAAACCATTTAATGGTTATGAAAAAGAGGTATCAAGCCTGTATAAAGGCATGGATTTAAGTCAATTTTTCTAAACGGAAGATGCTGTTATGTCCTTTATATCCTTACGAAAGGCCAAAATCATATTTTTTATGGTGTGTTTGTTGCCTTTTTTATCCATGGTATCAGCGATTTTTGTGGCATCTTTCGGCTGGGAAATTGAAGAAACCCTGTGGGCCTGGGGGGTGGTTAATTTGGGCGCAAACCCGATTGAAACCTTATTACACGAAACGGGGGGATGGGCGTTACGCTTTTTACTCTTGAGTTTGGCGGTCACCCCCGTGCGAAAACTCTTGCATTGGTCAAAAGCGATTCAATTTCGCCGTATGATCGGGCTATATGCATTCTTTTATGTCACCTGTCATTTCCTGGTTTACCTGGTGCTCGACTTACAATTTGATTTTGCCATTGTGTTTGAAGATATTCTGGATCGACCGTATATTACGGTGGGTTTTCTGGCCTTTGTGTGTGCTATCCCACTGGCGATAACCTCCACCCATGCGATGATGCGCCGATTGGGCAAAAACTGGGTGAAATTGCACCGGTTAACCTATTTTATTTCGATCCTTGCTGTTTTGCACTTTTTGTGGTTAGTTAAAAAGGACATCACCGAACCCTTGATTTATATTGCCATCTTAGTGTGTTTGTTGGGGTATCGTGTGTTTAAAAAATGGGGGTCAGCGTTTACGCTGCCATCACCAAGAATTTAATTGATAAAATAATTATTTTGTTAAATTTATCGCATGAGGTCACAGCATGAGCTTGTCACGTCGAGAATTTATGCAGCTATTGGGTATGGCCGGTGCTGCGAATTTGTTACCCGCCTCCCTTCGAGCGGAACAGGCCAATCACGCCTTATACGATGTCAGCGCATTTGGTAATGTCACCTTGATGCATTTTACTGACTGTCATGCACAACTGAAGCCGATCTACTTTCGTGAGCCCAGTGTGAACCTTGGGTTGGGTCCGGCGTTAGGTCAGGTGCCCCATGTGGTCGGGCAACATTTTTTACAGCAATTTGGAATCCAAGCCAACAGTCGGCAAGCGCATGCGTTGACCTATTTGGATTTTGACACCTTGGCGAAGCACTATGGGCGCGTGGGTGGGTTTGCGCATTTGGCCACGTTGGTGCAACAAATTCGTGCCTCGCGTCCAGTGGGTGGCACGTTGTTATTGGACGGAGGGGACACTTGGCAAGGCTCTGGAACGGCTTATTGGACGCAAGGTCAAGATATGCTGGGGGCGTGTAATTTATTGGGTGTGGATGTGATGACAGGGCATTGGGAGTTCACCTACCAAGATAAACAAGTGCGCAAAAATATTGAACAATTTAATGGCCAATTTTTAGCACAAAATATTAAAGTAGAAGATGAGGCGTTATTTGAGGGGGCCGAAGCGTTTGATGAAGACAGTGGCCATGCCTTCCAACCTTATGCCATCAAAACCGTTGGCGGCGCACGCATTGCGGTGATCGGCCAAGCCTTTCCCTATACCCCGATTGCGAACCCAAAACGCTTTATCCCAGAATGGACTTTTGGTATCAATGATCAAGATATGCAAGCCTTGGTCAATCGCATTCGAAGCCAAGATAAACCGGATGCGGTGGTGGTCTTGTCGCACAATGGGATGGATGTGGATTTAAAAATGGCCACTAGAGTCACCGGGATTGATGTCATATTAGGCGGACATACGCATGATGGTATTGTCAAACCGATTGAAGTGCCGAATGCCAGGGGCAAAACGTTGGTCACCAATGCCGGTTCCAATGGCAAGTTTCTGGGGGTCATGGATTTAGATATTCGCCAAGGCCAAGTGCAAGGCTATCGTTACCGGCTGTTGCCCGTTTTTTCTAATTTATTACCGGCTGACCCGGCCATGGCCGCTTACATCGAGCAAGTACGAGCGCCGTATGAGGCTAAATTACAGCAACCACTCGCCGTTGCGGACGAAACCTTATATCGGCGGGGGAACTTTAATGGCACGTTTGACCAGGTCATTTGTGATGCGCTGCGAGACGTGAATGATGCGCAGATTGCGTTATCCCCCGGCTTTCGTTGGGGCACCACCGTCTTGCCAGGGCAAACCATCACGATGGAACATGTGTTGGATCAAACCTGTGTGACGTACCCAGAAACCTACACGCGTGAGATGACAGGACAAGCCTTACACGAAATTCTCGAAGATGTGGCGGATAATCTCTTCAATCTAGATCCGTATTTGCAGCAAGGCGGGGATATGGTTCGAGTGGGGGGGATGGACTACACGTTAGCACCTCGGCAATCCATGGGCGCTCGGGTAACGGATATGCGCTTGGATAATGGTCAAGCGGTGATGCCAAACAAAACCTATAAAGTGAGTGGTTGGGCAACGGTCAATAGTGTGGCGTCCGGTGAGCCGGTTTGGGATACCGTGGCGAGGTATCTGAAAGCGCAAAAAACCATCTCGGTGAAAAAGCGCAATACGCCCCATCTCAAAGGGGTGCAGGGTAATCCGGGGATCGGGGATTATCCATAATGA
>Ga0256847_1000419_pt1 | contig 27452 bp, 20 predicted proteins | sample TeddybearmetaG_FD_189099 | JGI IMG/M metagenome (GOLD analysis project Ga0256847, IMG submission 189099) | Hydrothermal vent microbial communities from East Pacific Rise, Pacific Ocean - Teddybear | ecosystem: Environmental > Aquatic > Marine > Hydrothermal vents | place: Pacific Ocean: East... | reverse complement strand
GAGCGCCCAAGCTCATTTGCCATGTCTGCCAATGCATCAATTGATCTTGCGGTTTGCCCCGTACTGCTTCTGGTTTGTTGGGTAATTTCTTCAATAACCGTCATTGTGGTATTAATTGTTTTAGATTGTTCTGTTTGATTTTCCGCAGATCCCGCAATTTTACTGGTTAATTCAGCAATATAATTGGATACTTTTTCAATTTCTTTCAAAGCTTCTCCAGAGTTTTCTGCTAATTTCGCCCCATTGACCACTTCCGCAGTACTCGCTTCCATTGAAGCAACCGCTTCTCCTGTATCGGCTTGGATTGTTTTAACCAATGCCTCAATTTGTCGAGTTGCATTAGAAGAACGTTCAGCTAAGCGTTGAACCTCATCGGCAACCACCGCAAAACCTCGACCCGCGTCTCCAGCCATTGCTGCTTGCATTGCTGCATTTAATGCCAAAATATTGGTTTGATCAGAAATATCATCAATTAATTCAACAATATCTCCGATTTCTTGTGAACTTTCACCTAAGCGTTTAATTCGTTTTGATGTTTCTTGGATATGTTCCCGAATACTGTCCATCCCTCGGATCGTGTTTTGAACGGTTTCCCCCCCTTTACTCGCAATTTCTAGAGAACGTTGAGCAACTTCAGCCGAAGCTTTTGCGTCTGAGGACATGTTTTCAACCGCGCCTCCCATCTGTTTAATTGATTTATTTGCGACTGAAATATGTTCGGCTTGATGTTCCGTTGATTCTGCTAGAGCTAAAGCGGTGGCTCTTGATTGTTGAGCGGTGGCGGTGACTTGTTCAGAAGTGGCTTTAATCGTAGTAACTAAGCTTCTTAATGCTTCAATTGCATAGTTAATAGAGTCGGCAATGGCGCCTGTAATATCTTCGGAAACGGTTACTTCAACGGTTAAATCACCGTCGGCTAAATCACCCATTTCATCTAATAAACGCAAAATGGCTTCTTGATTTCGATCATTGATAATTTTTGATTCTTTTTCGCGTAATCGAGCACTTTTAATTAAAATTAAAGCCAAAAATAACATTAAAGCAAAGGCCACAATCCCCATCGTTGTAACAAAAGGAAGTCCAATTGGAAATCCAAACACATGTAAGAAACCCGGATGTTTTTTATAAGTTCGACCCAAGTCATCCGCTAAACCACCCAATTTATCTGATGTCTTTGTTACTTTTGTTGAAGAATCTAACGCCGATAAAACATCAGGAACCGTGTCAATAATTAATTCGGCATTATCATTAACAGAACTAAATAACATGGCAACTTCTCGTAATTTTTTCTGCATTCGAGAGTTAACAACTTTAGCAACACCCAGTCTTTCATCTCCTTTAAGCATCCCTTCAAGCACTCGACCAAACCGTTCGGCATCTTTGCCAAATTGACCAACCGCGGCCGAAGTTTGATTGCCGCCTCCTAAAACAAGTCGCACATTATTTTGAATTCTTTGTACCAACATTTGTTGATTTGCTGCCAATAAAATCATTTTTTGAGTTGCTCCTCGCTCAACTAAAGCACGGGAGATATCTCCTGAATATTCTTGTAGTTGGGGAATTAGATCGCTGATTGCCCCCACATAACTTCCAAGATCAACGATAGAAGCCTGTGACTCCAAAATATTATCGGCATATTGACGAAGAGTTAACCATTTTGTATCAACATCCGTTAAAATTCCCTTAACTTCTTCAATGGTTGGAGGCAAACCGACCTGAGCATTACCTTCTTTTAATTCTCCAATAATTTCTTCAAATCGATCTCGAGAACTTTTAAGCTGTTTAAAAGCTTGTTCACTTTCGCCTTTAGAGGCAGACAATGCATATTTAGCTGTTTGTTGAGAAAGGACTCGCAAATCAGCAGAACGTAAAAGATATTCGGCATTATATTTTTGTCTTTTTGAAACATGTAAAAAAGCAGCCAAACTGATGCCAATAATGATCATCAATAGTGTTGTGAGGAAAATAATCACCCCATTTGATTTATTACCTTTCTTAGCTCTTCTCATTTCTTTTATACACCTCTAAGACAACCTTAAAAATTGTTAAATATAGTACTACAATGCCTCAATTATCTAATTTGAGACGCTTTATTATTCTTTATTTATGTTTATTTTATAGCAAAAGTGATAGCCATCAATTAACCCACGTCTTCACCTGCCCTTCTAAAGTGTTCATTATCTGTCAGTTTTTCTATATCAAAAACATGCCACACCACACCTTCAATATCAAAAGCGGTGATAATATAAGGTTTTATTTCATTTGGAATATTTTCACTTGCCACTTCTTTATTTTCAGGAAAATAACGCATACCAATGACTTGATCGAGTAAAATTCCCGCATGCAATCCTGATTTTTCAATCACTAAAATACGACTTCGACTCGACATTTCTGTTTTGTCATCAAATAAAAAGGATTTTAAATCAAGTATGGGTAATAAATTTCCTCGAATATTGGCCACTCCAATGACCCATTTTTTTGCGCCTGGTACAAGTGCATAGGATGCAGGAACATTCAGTACTTCTAGTGCATCAGTAATGGGTAAAACCACATTATAACCTGCCAAGTCAAGAATAATGCCTTCCCAAGTTTGGATGATTTCTTCATGAATAGGTAAACCAACCACGTTTTGATGGCATTGCGCTTCGATTCTTTCAAGCAGCGCTAATGTGCGTTTTAACTCCATAATAATGTTAGTTCAATGCTTGTGAGATTTTTTTTAATAATTCGGGGGCGCTGACAGGCTTAACAAGATAGTCTATTGCTCCCTGACGCATTGCCCAAGCTCGATCAGTTGCTTGATCTTTGGTGGTCACCATAATAACTGGAATATTTTTGGTTTTTGGATCCCTTGTGATTTTACGGGTCGCCTGAAAACCATTCATACCAGGCATCACAACATCCATTAATATTAAATCAGGCATTGTCTCTTTTGCTTTCTGAATTCCTTCTTCACCATTAACCGCAGAAACAACTACATAACCCTCTGTCTCTAATGCTTTACTAATGATGTGTTGCTCAGTTGGAGAGTCATCAACAATTAAAATTTTAGCCATTCGTTAACTCGCTTGAATATCAAAGTAATATATTATTTATTTAAAGGTTAAAGCGTTGTTTCTTTTAACGCAAATTCGCGAATTGCACCAAGCAATTCATTTTTTGTAAAAGGTTTTGTAACATGTTGTTCTGAACCAACAATTCGCCCTTTTGCACGGTCAAAAAGCCCATCTTTACTGGATAACATCACAATAGGAATATCTCGAAATTGATGATTGTTTTTAATCAATGCGCAGGTTTGGTAACCATCAAGACGCGGCATCATGATATCAATAAAAACCAAATCTGGACGATTTTCAGCAATTAATGATAATGCTGCAAAACCATCCACAGCGGTAATAACTTCACAACCTGCTTTTTTTAACAAACTCTCAGCGGTCCGCCTGATTGTTTTACTATCATCAACAACCATGACCTTAACACCAGATATATCTTTTTTTTCTGCCACTACTTTTCACCTAAAATTAAAAGAATATTTCAATAACTTATGAGAAAATACCTATTTTATAAACTATTCTAGCCTCTCATTTTTATCTTGTCATTTATAAAACAACATTACCGCTGATAAAGATATTACTTCCATTTAACTGGAACACTTCCAAGACCCAAGTTAATATTAGCGTATATTTTCATGCTTGCTGAGTTTAATGCAATGAAAAACAAAAATAAAGCCAATAAAAACTTTATTATTGAATGTTCACCTTAGAATAAAAGCGAGTTAGACTAAAATTTAATCATTAGAAATAAATTTAGGGGTGGTTAATTCCACCGCATTTAAACATTGAAAATCATAAATTGATTTTAATGCTTTTTCCAATAAATCAGTAAGTTCCTCTGCAAATAGAAGACGTCTATCAACCCCTTCAACCCACCCAAAAATAGAATGTTTTAATCCTTCTATATTAATAATTAAATCTTTAATATCTTCTAATAAAAAATAATATTCAGAAATTGTGGGACTCAACCCTAAAGCTTCAAAAAGTTGTTCTAAAGCAAATAATAAAGGTTTGGCTTCAATGGGTAAATTAAAATCTTGAGGTTGATAATGAATCAGTTTATTAGAAACACACCCCACCCAAATGCGAAAACTGATTTTTTGCAATGAATGATAAAGTGATTCTTCGGAAATAAGAAAAACCAATAAGTTTTTTTTATTTGCGTAATATTCTCCTGTTCGCATTTCCCAAATCGCACTTTCAAAAAAACGATAAAGCCGAATATGTTCTCGAAAATCTGCAATTTGAATTTGATCTAAAATTAAAATCGTGTCTTCTGCTTCACTAAAAGCACAAGCTTCACTGAGTATTTGATCAAAAGATTCAATATCAGGTTCTTGCACTCCATTTTCATCGGTTGCTTTAGGTAAAATAACATCGGGTTGAGGCGGTTTTTTTTCTGAAAAATCATGATACAAATGATATTTAACCGCCATGGCTTGCGCGAGGGCATTGGCAAAAGCCGTTTTACGACGTCCTGAATTGCCTTCAATATTAAGGCAACGAATATAATGACTTTTAACATTGAGTAAGCAATTCAATTGATACTCATAATCATCATTTGATTCAAACCCATATTTTGCCATTTGTTTTTGTAACGACATCATCATTTTATGAAGAAAACAAAGTATGGTAATTTTGGCGAGTAATTTCAGCTAATTTTTCTAGACTAATGCCTTTAATTTCAGCCACTTTCTCAGCAACCTTTGCAACATAACGAGGTTCATTGGGTTTTCCTCGAAAAGGCACAGGCGCTAAATACGGCGCATCTGTTTCAATTAATATTTTATCTAAAGGCACTTTTGCAACCACATCCCGTAATTCAGCCGCCGTTTTAAAGGTAATAATACCTGAAAAAGAAATATAAAAACCAATCTCTAATGCTTGTTTTGCGGTTTGCCAATCTTCAGAAAAACAATGTAAAACCCCGCCTGCTTGCTCGGCATTTTCTGCTTTTAAGATTTGTAAAGTATCTTCTTTAGCTTGACGAGTATGAATAATTAAAGGTTTTTGGGCTTGCTTTGCTGCTTCAATATGAACTCTAAAACGATCTCTTTGCCATTCTAAATCCCCTTCGCTGCGAAAATAATCTAATCCTGTTTCCCCAATGGCCACATTTTTAGGATGTTGCGCTAATTTAACAAGTTGTTCAACCGTTACTTCGGGTTGATCTTGAGTATTAGGATGGACGCCAACAGAAACCGAAATAAAGGGATAATCTTCAACTAATGCCAACATGGCGGGATAATTTTCTAAATCAATGGAAACACAAAGCATATGTTCAATCTTTGCTTGTTGTGTTTGCTCCATTAAATCCGCAAAATCGGGGTAAGGTTTTAAATCAAGGCGATCAAGATGGCAATGAGAATCAATAAACATAAAGGGTTGTTTGGATAATTTAAATATATAAAATCAGTTTTTGACCTGTTTTTAGATAACGCCCTGTTAGTTTATTCCAACGGCGAATATCTTTGGTCTTTACACTAAATCGTTTGGCAATCAGATAAAGCGAATCACCTTCTTTTACAGTATAGGTCATTTTCTTCTTTTTACCGCTTGGACTTGAACTCATTGATGGAATGTAAATCACCCGCCCTTTTTTAAGCGTGGCATTTTGAGTTAAATCATTGGCAAATAGAATTTTTTGATGACTGACAGCAAAAGCTTTGCTAATACTCCAAACACTGTCACCCGCTTGAACTTCGTAAGCCATAAAGCCAGGTCGGTCGCTTTTTTTCGCTTTTTTCGCTTTACTAGAACTAACACCCGCTAATAAGGAAGGGATAAATATTTTTTGTCCAACCTTAATTTTATTTCCTGAAAGCCCATTCAATGCCTTTAAATTATTAATGCTGACATGATAACGCACGGCAATTCGATTTAAAGTATCCCCTCGTTTCACCCTATAAACTTGTGATTTATCTTGTTTTGCCGTTGGTATTTTAGTTAAAATGGCGGCAAAATCATTATCATGTTTAACGGGAATAAGGAGTTTATGACGCCCTTTGGCAGGCGTTAAACCTTTATAAAAACCAGCATTTAAGTCTAATAGTTCATCCACATCAATCCCACCTTTTGCGGCAATTAAATCAAGCCGCATTGAACGAGAAACTTCAAACTCGGTAAAAGCAGGTTCATCAGGAATATAAACTAACTCTAAACCATATTTTTCAGGATGAGCAAAAATTTCCGCAAAAGCTCTTAATCTAGGCACATAATGGCGCGTTTCTTTATTTAATTTTAATGACCAATAATCAACGGGCAATTTTTTGCGGCGATTCTTTTTTCGAGCTTGATTTAAATTTCCTGCACCGAAATTATAAGCGGCTAAAGCCAGTTCATAATCCCCATCATATAATTTACTTAATTGTTGTAAATAATCCAAGGCGGCTCGACTGGCTTTAACCACATCCATACGCCCTTCATAATACCAATTATGATGTAATTTAAATTGTCGCCCTGTCGCGGGAATAAATTGCCATAGTCCAACCGCATCAGCAGAGGAACGAGCTCGTGCTTTATAAGCACTTTCAACCGCAGGTAAAAAAGCTAATTCGGCGGGCATATCGCGTTTTTCTATTTCCTGCATAATAAAATAAAGATAAGGCGCGGCACGTTCTTCTAAACGGCGTAAATATTCTTTATTTTTTAATGTCCATTTAATTTCTTGATCAATTAATTTATGTTTTTGTGCAGGTAATTTATAATGCTGTACAATCCGTTTCCAAATAGAAGGGACAGGACCTTTTGTTATCTCTTTAGGTTTTTCAATGGGCTGATTTTCTATTGAATTTTTAGCTGTTTTTTCAGGAGAATGGTTATTATCTGGCGTTTGTTGTGTACCACCCTGCCCCATTCGATTGAAAATAGAGGATGCTGATTCAATGGTATTACAACCTTGTTGCATTAAAAAAAGTAAAATAATAATAAAAATTTGATATTGTTTCATTATAAATATTGTTATCAACAAATAATCTTAATTTAAAGTATAGCGAACTATACAAAAAAAATCAGCGATTCGTATTTTAATGATTTCTTTTAACTTAATTAAACATAGAATTAAATAATGAGTTTATTAACCCTTCGAAATATTCAACATGGCTTTGGTGGTCAACCTTTAATTGATGGCGTCAGTTGTCATTTTGAAAAAGCTGAACGTATTTGTCTCATTGGGCGTAATGGGGAAGGTAAATCAACCTTACTTAAAATTATTGCCGCGGAGATTATTCCTGATAGTGGTGAGCGCCAATTGAATAAAGGGGTTAAATTGGCTCGCTTAGAACAGGAAGTTCCCAGTGATTTACAAGGTTCTGTTTTTAGCGTGGTTGCAAGTGGGGTTAAAGAAGCGGGAATCTTTATTACCCAATATCATGAAATAAGCCAACAAGTTGCTCAAGATCCGAGTGAAGCCAACTTAAATGCCCTTGCCAATGCTCAACATAAACTGGAAAATGTGGATGGTTGGACACTCACGCAACGGGTTGAAACCACCTTATCACAGCTTAATTTAAATGCTGATGATTCTTTTCAAGCGCTTTCAGGCGGAATGAAACGGCGCGTGTTGCTAGCACAAGCTTTGGTTACAGAACCTGATATTTTACTTTTAGATGAACCCACCAACCATTTAGATGTTGAATCTATTCGTTTTTTAGAAGAATTTTTTCTTAATTGGCGTGGATCGTTAATTTTTATTACGCATGATCGACAATTCTTACGTCGTTTGGCTACTCGAATTATTGAACTTGATCGAGGAGACCTCACTGATTGGCCTGGCGATTACGAAAACTTTTTACGTCGCCGTGAAGAACGTTGGCATGCAGAAGAACTTGAAAATGCCCGCTTTGATAAAAAATTAAAACAAGAAGAAGTTTGGATTCGTCAAGGTATTAAAGCTCGCCGTACTCGCAATGAAGGACGAGTGCGAGCATTAAAAACCATGCGAGACCAATATAAAGAACGCCGTGTGCAAAAAGGCAATGTTAAAATGCAATTGCAAGCAGCTGATAAATCAGGAAAAATTGCCATTGAAGTTGATTCTGTTCATTTTAAATGGGACGACTTAGTGGTTGTTGATAATTTCTCAGCCACTATTATGCGGGGTGATCGGATTGGTTTAATTGGTCCTAATGGGGTTGGAAAATCAACTTTTTTAAATTTATTATTGGAAAAAATAACACCTCAAAAAGGCACAATTACAGCAGGAACTACACTTCATATTGCCTATTATGATCAATTAAGGGATCAATTAGATGAAGATAGAACCGTGGTTGATAATATTGGTGAGGGGCGTGATCACATCGAAATTAATGGTAAATCAAAACATGTCATTGGCTATTTACAAGATTTTTTATTTTCTCCTGAAAGAGCCAGACAACCCGTTAAATCATTATCAGGCGGGGAACGCAATCGCTTATTATTAGCCAAATTGTTTACTCAACCTGCTAATTTATTGGTCATGGATGAGCCAACGAATGATTTAGATGTAGAAACTCTTGAATTATTGGAAGAATTATTAATGGATTACCAAGGGACTTTATTATTAGTTAGCCATGATCGCGCCTTTTTAGATAATGTGGTTACGAGCGTCATTGCTTTTGAAGGACAAGGAAAAGTCCAATGTTATGTGGGTGGATATTCTGATTGGTATCAATATCAACAAGAAAATAAAACGGCTCCCATTCAAAATACAACAACCAAAAAAACCAAAAATAAGCAAAAACCAACGAAATTAAATTACCAAGAACGTCTGGAGCTTGAATCTTTGCCTGAAAAAATTCAACAACTTGAAACAGACATCGAATTAATACAACTTAAATTGGCAGATCCTAAACTTTATGAAACAAATATCAATCAATTTAAAAAACTAGAAAAAACATTAGAAGAAGCCTATGAGCGTTGGGATTCCCTTGACAAGAAATAAACTCATCAATTTAAATATATTTTTAAGTTAAAAAAAGTGCTAATCTAGACAAGTACTTAACTAAAAAATATTCCCTACTCAATGTTTAAAAAATATTTTATTTTTATTGTTATCAGTTCTTTTTTTATTTTAACCGCTTGTACTGAAAAGAAGATTCTTAAAGAACTACCTGTTGCCACAGGTGAAGAACGTCATTCAACTAATTATCGTATTGCACCTGGTGATGGGATTAATATTTTTGTTTGGCGGAATCCTGAGGTTAGTACTTCGGTTACTGTCAGACCCGATGGCTTTTTATCCGCTCCTTTATTAGAAGAAGTTCCCGCTGCAGGAAAAACAGCCACAGAACTTGCTGAAATAGTGACTCAACGCCTTAAAAAATATCTTAAAGATCCCCTTGTTTCTATTATTATTAATGGTTTTGTGGGGACTTATCAAGATCAAGTTCGAGTACTTGGAGAAGCTACAAACCCGAGATCAATGCTATATAGAGATGCTATGACGTTACTTGATGTAATGATTAGTGTGGGGGGGTTAACCAATTTTGCCGATGGTGATCGGGCCATTTTAGTTAGAAAAGAAAACGGAAAATTAGAAGAATATCGAATTCGATTAAAATCCTTGTTAAAAAGAGGAGATACTTCGGCAAATGTCGATATGAAACCAGGAGATATTATTATTATTCCTGAGGCATGGTTTTAAATGCATGATCTCTTATTACTGGTTGTTCATTATTTACGAGGAATTTGGCGCTTTCGTTGGTGGATGTTAAGTATTGCATGGAGTATTTCTATTGCAGGTTGGATTTTTGTTGCACGGGTCCCTGATAAATATATTTCATCGGCTAAAGTTTATGTTGATACTGAATCAATATTAAAGCCCATGCTGGGTAGTCTGGCTGTTGAAACCATTAATCCCCAAAAGAAAATTGATTTAATCACCAAATCTTTACTCAGTCGTCCTAATCTTGAAAAAGTCATGCGGATGACAGATATGGATATTAGAGCAACGACCGAAGCTAGCAAAGATGCCATTATTAACACTCTTAAAAAGAATATTACCCGCCGTGGTACCAAAAGAGATAATTTTTATACCATTGGTTATACCAGTGAAGATCCTCGGCTAACCAAAGAAGTCGTTAAAGCATTACTGACTATTTTCATGGAAGGTAATATTGGCGATTCTCGTAAAGAACAAGATTCTGCCATGCGTTTTTTAGAGCAACAAACTCAAGAGTATGAAGAACGTTTAAGAAGTCGAGAAGAAAACTTAAAACGTTTTAAACAAGATAATATTGAGTTTTTATCCAATGATGCGGGTGGCTACTACGCCCGACTCAATATTGTCCGAAAAAATACCGTTCAAGCAAAAGAAGACTTGGATAAACTAGCCATTCGTTTAGAAATTTTAAAAAGACAACTTGAAGGAGAAGAACCCAATTTTGGCGTTTTTAAAGAAAATGAAACCAAAATCATGGAACGAAAAATAAATACCAGTCAATATGATAATCGCATTAATAGCATGCAATCAAAATTAGATGAAATGCAATTGCGTTATACCGATGCCCACCCTGATGTTGCCATTGCAAAACAACTTTTAGCCGATTTAAAACAACAAAGATCCGTTTATATTGAAGAAGAAAAAAGAAATATTCCAAGAACTATTCGTGCTAAACACAGCAAAGAATTAAGGGAAAATCCTGTTTTTCAACAACTAAAAATATCCATTGCCGATGCAGAGACAGAATATGCAGAACAAGAAATTATTTATAATAACTTAAAAGCCAGCGTCTCAAGTCTCGCAACAAAAGTAGATAAAGCATTACAAATAGAAACGGAACATTCCCAACTTAACCGCGATTATGCTTTGATTAAACAAAACTACGATCAACTACTAAAACGACTTGAATCTGCAAAAATGGGAGCTGATGTCAGTAACCAAAGCGAGGCTGTTAAATTTAAAATTATTGAACCACCTCGTATTCCACAATCTCCCTTTGCCCCTAATCGGATTTTATTAAGCAGTGCCGTCCTTGTTTTTAGCTTTATTTTAGGCATTGCGGTTGCCTTTTTATTATCTCTTATCCGTCCTGTTTTTGATGATAAACTGGTATTAGAAGAAAAAATAGACATTCCAGTATTAGGAACCGTTAATATGATATGGACTTCTGATCAAATTAAAAACCGTCAAGTGCGGCATATTAGTTTTTTATTAGCATTTACAGGGCTTATATTATCTTTCGGGATTGTACTTGCCCTTTATATGTTAAAAATAAATCTAGTGACAACCTTTGCAAAATTTTTAGGAATGGGATAATTCAATGAATATTATAGAAAAAGCCGTTGAAAAATTACTAACCTCAGATACCGAAAATAAGGAACCGTTAAAACAGACATCACGAATTGTCGCAAGAAAAAAGCCCAAAAAAAACCATATAAAAAAAACAACAGAAACAAAGACCGAAAAAATAGAAGATGACTTTCTTTTTCAATCTTTTGGCAAAACAGAACCCGAATCCAAAAATGATATTTTTGATGATATTGAGTCTTTAACAGCGGCCGATTTTGAACCTTTAGTTGATCAAAAAATAATAGAAGAAAATATTCCCGAAGCCTTACCTGAGAATGATATTTTTCAAGTAGAAGATCCTAATTTAGAAGATATTATTTTACAAAATCAAACAGCCATAAAAATCGAACCTACGCCATCCGAACAAACAGGATTGGCACTTGAAAAAAATGCCCCTTTTATTAAAGATGGCGTTTTATGTATTACAGATATGGGAATAGAAGGGATTCTTTCTCCAGAAGCTGGACGGGGACAAATGGCGGAAGAATATCGAGCCATCAAACGCCCCTTATTACTTAAAGTCTTTGAAGACAAAGAAACAACTCATCCCAGTGGTTTTCCAAATTTGGTAATGATGACAAGTTCCCTTGCTGGTGAAGGTAAAACCTTTAGTTCTTTAAACTTAGCCATTTCAATTACTCTTGAATTGGATCACAGTGTTTTATTAATTGATACTGACTTAGCAAAACCAGGGTTATCTCGACTTTTAAAAATAAATGAATTACCAGGATTAACCGAATGCTTAATTGATGGTAAAACTGATTTAAAAGATCATTTATTACCCACGGATATTCCAAAACTAACGGTATTACCTGTAGGACGTCCACATCGTCGATCTACCGAATTATTACGCAGTCAAAATATGAAAAAAATGTTGTATGAAACTGCCAGCCGTTACCCTGATAGATTGGTTTTATTTGATGCACCGCCTTTATTAGCCACCAGTGAGTCAACGGTTATTGCCCAACAAATGAGCTATATTGTGCTTGTTATCGAATCAGGTATGACCCCACAATATATTATTAAAGAAGCACTCAAACAATTGGAAAAAACCGATAATGTGTTTGCATTATTAAATAAATGTAAACCTGATTTTTTTACCAGTATTGGAAAATATGGTTACGGTTATGGATATGGTTACGGATATGGTTACGGCTATGGTTACGGTCATGATTCATGACCATGTTGCGATTTTTTATTTGTTTTATGTTATTTTCAAATGGACTTCAAGCGGCAAAATGGTCAACATCTAAAAGTGTTAATCTTGCTGCTAATTTAACAAACAACCAAAGTCTTAATGATGATAGTACAAATTATGCTTTTAATATTCGTCCCAGTCTTAGTATTAAAGGCACTGGAAATAAACTGTCTTTAAACGCCACTTATTCGCCTTCGGCGGCATTGACTAATGGCAACAAAAAAATTACAGATATTAATCATTTTCTTGGATCAAATCTTAAATCAACCTTAATCGATCAATTTTTATTTTTTAATGCCAATGCCAATGCTTCGATGGTTCCCATTAATAATAATATTAGCAGTAGTAATGACACGGATAGTAATCATTCAAATGCCAATCTTGCCCAAAGTTTTTCTTTTACTTTATCACCTTATATTCAACAACGTTTAGGCGCTTTTGCTCGTTTAAATGCTAAGTTAAGCACCAATATGGTTATAAATTCAGGTAATGTAAATCAACAAAGCCAAGCTTATAATACCAATATCAATTTATCAAGTGGACGCTACTTTAAGCGATTTTCTTGGAATATAGGCTCAACCTATAATCAACAATCCGATATTATTCGTCAAGAGTTAACGGGGTTTTTAGATTATCGTTACAATCGACAATGGCGTTTTGGTATTAACTCGGGTTACAACACCAATAATATTGAAAGTCGGGGAGATACATCTGGTCTTTATTTTGGTTTAAGAACTTTTTGGAATCCAAGCCCCCGCACTCGTTTATCGGCTAATTATTCAAAACGCGGTTATGGCAATAATTTTAATTTAAATATGACTCACTCTGCGCGGCGGAGTCGATTAAATTTATCCTATAACACCAGTTTATCTGATTCAAGACAGGAGCAATTATTATTACTATTTAGACCCCAATTTGATGAAAATAATAATTTAATTTTAAATGAAGAAGGGAATATTAGAGAAGAAGATATTACCGTTGCCAGTATTACCAATGGTGAATACTTTATTTCAAATAAATTAATTTTTAAATACAGTTTATTAGGAAAACGCAATCAATTTAATTATTCAGCCAATGCTACTTTTAGACGTTTTTTAGTCTCTCAATCAAAAGAACAAAATTATTTATTATCCATTAACTGGGGTCATAGTTTTTCTCAACAAGTACGTAGTAATATCCGTCTTTCAACCTCTCTTGCCACTAGAACCTCAGCAACTCAAGCACCCACCGAAGATCGCATTAATTGGTCGTTAGGCATTGGAGGCTCAATGAAACCAGGTCCTAAAACCACTTTTTCTATTAATTATAATTACCGCCAACAAACAGGAGATGCTGAGTTTATTGAAAATAGTCTTTCGGTTTCTTTTGGGTATGTTTTTTAACTAAATTCACCTAATTTATGCCAAATAAAATAAAAATTGAAAGTCGCCCATTAACTCATCCATATTTAACAGCAGATATGCCTGATTTATTAAAACGCATTTATGCGGGGCGGGGAATTCAATCCTTAGATGAACTAAACTTTAATTTAGCCTCATTAATTCCTTTTAATCAATTAAACAATACAGATAAGGCGGCAAATCGTTTATTCACTGCTTTAAAACAGCAACAACGTATTACTATTGTGGGTGATTTTGATGCGGATGGGGCGACCAGTACCGCTTTAGCAATTAAAGCATTACAAGCTTTTGGTTTTCAATTTATTGACTATTTAGTTCCCAGCCGTTTTAAAGATGGTTATGGTTTGAGCAAAGGAGTCGTTGATATTGCCCATCAACAACAAAATCCTGATTTAATTATTACCGTTGATAATGGAATTTCAAGTATTGAAGGTGTTGCGCAGGCAAATCAATATCAAATTGACGTTTTAGTCACTGATCATCACTTAGCAGGGCAACAATTACCTCAAGCTTGCGTGATTGTTAACCCGAATATGCCCAATGATTCCTTTCCAAGTAAAGCGTTAGCAGGTGTTGGGGTTATTTTTTATGTTATGTTGGCATTGCGATCTTTATTACGGGAACAAAATTGGTTCATTAATCACCCTGAACCTAATATGGCGGAATTATTAGATTTAGTGGCTTTGGGAACGGTGGCAGATGTTGTTTCTTTAGATCAAAATAATCGAATTTTAGTTTCTCAAGGCATGCGGCGTATTAAAGCGGGGGTTTGTTGTGCGGGTATTACTGCTTTGCTTGAAGTTGCAGGCAGAAATCCCACCAACCTTGCAACCAGTGATTTAGGTTTTGCCGTTGCGCCTCGTCTTAATGCCGCAGGACGTTTAGAAAGTATGTCTTTAGGCATTGATTGTCTACTTGAAACAGATTCAAATACCGCCAGAGAATATGCCCTACAATTACAAGATTTAAATAAAGAGCGCCAAGAAATAGAACAACAAATGCGCCAAGAAGCGATTAAATATATTGAATATTTAGAAATTAATCAGCAAAAAGAATTACCCCTTGGACTATGTTTATATAGTCGAGATTGGCATCAAGGGGTTATTGGAATTGTGGCTTCCCGTATTAAAGATCGCCATCATCGCCCTGTTGTTGCTTTTGCGACAGGTGATAAAGATCAAATAAAAGGTTCTTGTCGATCAATTCAAGGCGTCCATATTCGGGATGTATTAGAGCGGATTGCCAATCAAAACCCAAATTTAATTATTAAATTTGGCGGGCATGCCATGGCGGCAGGATTAACCTTGCTTGAAAAAAACTATGCAACATTTGAACAACAATTTGATAAGGTCGTTCGGGAGTATATTGATCCGACGGCTTTAGAAGCAAAATTAATGACTGATGGTCATTTACAGCCTGCTGAAATGACCATTCAAATGGCAACTTTATTAAGAGATGCCGCGCCTTGGGGACAACATTTTCCCGCGCCTTTATTTGAAGGTTGTTTTAAAGTGATTAAACAACATATTTTAGCTTCAAAACACATTAAATTAGTCCTAAAGCCCTTAGACTATGATCTTTGGATTGATGCCATTGCTTTTAATCAAGCAGAGGATTTAAGCAATGATTTAGATCAAATTCGAATTGTTTATAAAATGGATATTAATGAATATCGCGGGAATATTAAACTGCAATTAATCATTGATTATATTGAACCCATTATCTAAAATTCTCAATCCATTTGGTCATTCGTTTTAAGACTCCTTGTAATTGTTCCGCATCTACGGGTTTTGTCATATAAGTAGTTGCCCCTGCCATAACGCCTTTAACTTCATCTAAAGGCGAGGTTTTTCCACTTAACATAATAATCGGGGTTTTTTTCATTTTATCCCATTTACGCATTTGTTGGCAGACTTCATAGCCATCAATTCCTGGCATCATAATATCAAGAAAAACCAAATCATAATCGGTCGCTTCAGCTAATTCTAAGCCTTTCTCGCCTGATTCTGCTAATTCACTTTTAATACCCGCATCATCTAATGCAATTTGTAATTGCATCCGAATAGGCAAGCTATCATCAATCACTAAAGCCGTGATATTTGTTGTGGCTACAACAGGATCGGCGGGCTTTTCTTCAACAACTTCGATAATTTCAGGGGGGGCAGAAGGAATTACTTCAACAGCCTGATCTAATGTCTTTAATACTCTGGACATTAAAAAAGGGCGTTGTAAAACAATTTCAGGGCAGTTTTTATTGGCTTTAATATCCCCCGCGATTAATAAAGTTTTAGCGGAACTAATCGGTTCAATTAAAGCAATACTCTGCGCATTGCCTTGTACAATAATTAAATCTGCTTGTTGTTGATTATCAACCAGCTCAAATTTATTTATTTTACGATTGATGGATAACTTGGCAATACGTTTAAAAAATAAAACTTCTTTATCTAAAAGTCCTATTAAATATATTTTTTTACTCTCCATCTTTTTCTCCGTAAAGTGCTTTTAAATCAGGAATCACAATGGCATTATTGTCGTAATTAAAACAAGATAAGCTGGCAGTGCTTAAAACCTCTGATAAATTTTGAGGTAATAGAGTTTGCCATTCATCATCAACCACAATATTTTCTGGCAAATCCAATAAAGTCAAAGCCCCATAATGTAATGGCTCTCCTTCTTTTAATTGCCAAGCGACAACAATATAATATTTTTTATCCACAATGGTGGGTAAATGATTTGATAACAGTTCAAGATCAATTAAAGGTAATAATTGATCGCGCCATAATAACATATTTTGACAATAAACAGGTCCCACTGGAACCGCATATATCATGGGTTCGGTGATAATTTCAATCAATTCATACTGTGCCAATGCCAGTTTTATTTTATTGGCACTTAATAACCATGCATTTGTTTTAGCCATTTTTAGCCTCTAGATTTTCAAGTAAAATCCCCAAACTGGTCACATCCATAATCGTTGCGAGTTTATTCTCACCAAATTGCAAAAATCCCGTTGCAACCCCTTCAAAACCAGTAAAAATAGCGGGTAAGGCGATAAAGGTTGGATTTTCTTCTGCTCCCATAATTTGAATATCATCACACATTAAACCAATGGGGGCTTTGAGTGCTTCTATAATTAAAGCAAAACGGCGTTGGTTTTTAGAGCCTAATAAAAACTGATGATTAACTCGTAAAATAGACCAACCTTCTTTGCTTGTATAGGTTTCATCATTGATTTTAGTTAATGAGGTTCGCGCGGCAATTTGTTTAATATTTTCTTTACTAATTGCCATTTGAATGCCATCAATAATAAATACCACCCAACCTTTGTTATTTTGCTTCATATTCAACCCCCTTCTTGTCTAGCCATAAAATCTTTTACCAATTCTTGTAATTCAGAAACCGCAAAAGGCTTGGTTAAATAATGGTCAACTCCTGCTTTTTTAGCTTGATTACGATGTTTTTCTTGAGAACGCGAGGTCACCATAATAATAATAATATCTTTTAATTCATTATTCGCTCGAATATAACTGGTTAATTCCAAGCCATTCATATTGGGCATTTCCATATCAACCAACATAACGGAAGGTTTGAGTTCTTCAATTTTTTCAATGGCATCTAACCCATCAATGGCACTTCTCACATTATAACCTAATTGCTCTGTTGCAATTTGTAACGAACGGCGAGCGCTTAATGAATCGTCAACCACAACAATCCCCTCTCCGACTTTAACAGCCGCATTCTGTTCAAGTGAAATATTAGGTTGATAAACCGTTTTTGTTATCTGATGTTGTAATAAGGTTTTAAGTTCCAAAATAGGGGCAACATAACCATCGGCTAAAATACAAGCCCCCGAAACGCCTTTAACATAATCCAGCCATTCACCTAATGGCTGAACAACCACATCCCGTCGTTCAAAAGCATCATCAATTAAAACAGCACTTGAACCTTGTTCATGTTCAATTAATAACACGGGTCTATCTGTTTGTTCTTGTAAATTTGGATTTGCAGAGGCCAACCCGAGCATTTCAGAAAGCGTTCTAATAGAAAAATCTTGATTGCCAAAACGGAAAATCCAACCTTTTGCAACGGGTAAAATCGAACCTTCATCCGCATAAAATATCTGATTAACATCATCTGATGGAATGGCAAACCGTTGCTCATTTTCAAGTACTAATAAAACAGGAACCGAAACCAAGGTTAAAGGCAAACTTAATTTAATTTCCGCACCACCTTGTTCTGAGTTAGCAAGGCTAATAGTTCCTTTTAGACTTTCAATGCTTTCTCGCACGACATCCATGCCAACCCCTCGTCCTGATAACTTGCTTACTTTATCTTTGGTTGAAAATCCTGAAGTTAAAATTAACCGTAAAATTTCAGCTTCACTTAAATTTTCGGTATTTAAACCTTTTTTAACTGCTTTTAATAAAATTTTATCAACATTAAAACCAACCCCATCATCAACTACCTGTACGGTAATATTATTACCATCTCGGTTAAAGCGTAAATAAATATGCCCATCTCTGGATTTGCCTTTCGCTTGGCGTTCCTCGGGAAGCTCAATACTGTGATCAACGGCATTTCTTAATAAATGCAATAAAGGATCATTTAAGCCTGAAATAATATCGGTATCTGCCAATAAATTATTATTTTCAATATGTAAAATAACTTGTTTATGGGTACTTTTTGCCGCTTCTCGAACAATACGTTTTAATTTAGGTACAATGGTATCAACAGGACGCATTCGGGTTGCTAATACCGCATTATTAATATCCCGACTTAAACGCTCATGGGTTCGCCCCGCCGCCACTAAATCCCGTAATTTATCTTGCGCCTGATTTGCCATGGTTTGTTCATCAGCCATAGACTCCCGCAAAACACTGGTAATACTATGTAATTCATGATATTGATCCATCTCTAAAGGATCAAAATCAACCGTACTGCTATCATCATCAACTGAAACAGCGATGGCAGGAACCCCCTTAACATCCACGAGAGTATCTAAACGACTTAAGTGTAAACTACTTTGTAATCCTTGTTCACGTAATAATGTAACTTCTTGTAAGGTTTGTTCTAGCCCACCTTGTAACTGTGAAACCGCGGTGGTTAATTCCCCAACTAATTGCATTAAATCATTAATTCGTTGGGTGGGAACCCGAATAGACGATTCTGCTTCAACCCCTTTTGTGGTTGTTTCTTTCGTTTCGGAGGGAGTCGCAACCAGCGCGATGGGTTCAATGATTTCTTCATCAGATTCTAATTTTTGTGCCTGCTCTGCAATGCTTTTAATAACACTGGGTAAATCAATCTCAATGGTTGATTTTCCTGCTTTCATTTCTTCCATTGCGGTTTCAATAATGTCCGCAGAATCAATAAAAACATCCGCTAAACTGGCGGAAACTTTTTTATTTTCAAGTAATTCAAAAAGATCTTCTAAGTTATGGGTGAAATGTTCTAGATCAGATAATCCCAACATACCTAAACTACCTTTTATGGTATGTGTCATGCGTTGGGCATTTTGAATATCCATGCTTTCTAAATCTTCCCCTTTATACAACAGGGCAGAAAGTTGTGTCACCAAATCAGGCGTTTCCATAAAGAAAGCATCGATTAAACGCGGATCCATATCTTGAGGTGGAGCAATGGCGATATTATTAGAAATACCTTGTGTCGGATCAATATCAACCACTTCCTCGCGGGTTGTTTCATCTCTTGCACCATTAAGCTGTTTTAATTGAGCTAATTGAATTGCCCAGTTATACCAAGGCGTTGTTTTTTCTTTGGCATCTAAATTATCTGCCAAAAAACGCAAATTAACCGCTAATTCTTGCGATAAAATGTCTAAATCAATCCCAATATCAGGAACTCCATATTCCAAGACATCTTCTAATTCTTTACAAATACTCGCAACCTGTGTAATTGAAACCAAAGCACAAGAACCTTTCACGGTATGTGCTTTGCGTTCCCCGCTTTTTGCTTCAGGACTGTTAAATCCTTGATCTAAAATATCAGATAATTCTTTTGCTAAATCGGGCGTTTCAATTAAAAAAGCATCCCAAAGCCGAATATCCATTTCATCAGGTTTGGTAATTGGAATATGAGTGACAACTAAATCTGACTCATCTGATAATAATTCGTTGTCTTCATCTTCATTATTATTTTCAGCATTGAGTTGTTGCAATTGAGCTAAATCTTGTTGCCAATGCACCCATTTAGTTGTGCTTTCTTTAGCAATTAAATTTTCTGCAAACAGATGTAAATTATCTGAAATTTTTTGGGCTAAAGTAGCTAAATCAATGCCAATATCCGTAGCACCATGTTCTAAAATACTTTCAAGTTCTTCACAAATAGAAGCAATCGGCTGAATCGCAACTAAGGCACAAGAGCCTTTAACCGTATGGGCTTTGCGTTCTGCTGATTTGGCTTCGGTACTATTGAATCCTTGTTTTAAAATATCCGCTAATTCATTGGATAACTGGGGTGTTTCAATTAAAAAAGCATCCCATAAGCGAATATCCATTTCGGCAGGTTTATTGATATTAATCAGCTCAACAACTTTATCTTCTTGAGGAGTTGTTAAAAAATTTCGTAATTCGAGCAATAAAGCAGGCTCAATGGAAGCTGGCCATTCTTCATCGGTTAAAACAGCCTCTAACATAGCTAAATTATCAGCGCTGGATTCAGTCAGATTTAACATTAATAAATCTAACCAATCGACATAATTATTTAACCAATCAGATGAAGATTCTGTTTCAAGTAAAGCAAAATTCTCATCCGCCCACATTGCTAAATCAGATAAAACGGCAATTTCTGAGGTTTCAGCTAAATCAGATAGCTCAACAAAAGCATTGCCAATATTTTCAAAAATAGGCTCTTTTTCTTGCTCCGTACTAACCTCTTCAAGGGCAATACTGCCTTCCATAAAATAACTTTGGATATGGGCTATTTTGTCAATAAAATCATCTGAAATTGGCGCTATTTCTGTCACTGATTCATTCGTAAATAACGCTTTTAATTTTTCAATAACTGAAGATTCAACAGGAATAGACCAATCGTCACTTGTTAAAACAGCTTCTAACATTGATAACTGTTCGCTATCATTCGGTTCAAAAGCATTGGCAACCAATAAATCAAGAAAATCGGTATATTGAGCAATCCATACTTCTTGATCTGCTGCGTTTTCAAGTAAAGCAAAACATTCATCAGACCATTCCGCTAATTCAACAAATGCTAAATCCGATAAACCAACAAAAACATTGCCAATTTGCTCTAATAATGACTCTTTTTCTTCCGCATTTTCAACTTCATCTAAACTCAGCGATGCTTGCATAAAATCAGCTTGTAATAAAGCCAGTTTTTCTGCTAAAGCTGCTAAAGAAAAAGCAGCAGGCGGCGGAGGTGTTACAACGATCAAAGCTTGTTTTATTTTGTCAATTAAATCAGATTCAATTTTAACAGGCCATATTTCATCTTCTAAAACAGCTTGTAATGAACTAAAAGTATCTTCATCGTCAGGTGATTCAGCCGTTGCAGCCAATAAGTCAATCCAATCAGCAAAACTCTCAATGGCAGTTGAAAGTTGCTCATTGTCTTCTAAAAATAAAATATTTTCATCGGCCCATTCAGATAATTCAGCTAAAAAAGGCAGATCAAGTTGATTAGATAAATCTGCCATATTAACAAAATGAAGGGCTAAAGACTCAATGGCAGTTTCTTTTTGTTGAGAATTTTCAGCCACTAAAAATTGGCTGGTTGCCTCCATTAAATCAGGTAAAAGTTCATTTAAGTTCTGAGCAAGCTGGCTAAGTTTAGAATCCATCATAATCGAACCATTCAAGTTATTCTGATGCAGCAGGTAATTTGAAAATAGCAACTGAATCCACTAATTTTTTAGCATATTTTGCTAATTTACTGGTTTGTTCTAATTGTGCTTGTAATTGCAAAGTCGTGATATCTGATTGAGTCCGAATATTTTCAGCTCTTTCAAGTAAGCCCTCAGCAATAACCGACTGTTTTCTTGAGCCATCTGAAATTTCTGCAACAGAAACTACTAAATCCTCGGTAGAAGTTAACGTTTCCGTCATTTCTTGCCCCGCTTTCTCAGCTAGTTTTGTACCATTAATAACCTGTCCAATGGTTTTTTCCATAGTACTCATGGTTTCATTGGTTTCAACCACAATATTTTTAATTAAAGTTTCAATCTGACTGGTGGCTTGTCTTGAGCTTTCCGCCAATCGTTGTACCTCATCAGCTACCACCGCAAAACCCCGTCCCGCTTCTCCCGCAGCGGCTGCTTGCATACTAGCATTGAGCGCGAGTACGGTGGTTCTTTCGGCGATATTATTAATTACGTCCACAATCCCAGAAATTTCTTGTGTTCTTTCACTGAGTCGTTTAATGCGCTTTCCTGTTTCTTGAATAGTATCTCGAATATTCCCCATGCTTTCTGCGGCAGAGATAACCGTTTTGGCTGAATTTTTAGTTGTTTTAACTGTATTATCCGCCAAACTATTCGCCTTAGATGCAACATCCGCAATAAGATTTAAACTTTTTGATGCATTTGCCAAACTTTCGGCTGTATGAGAAATTTCAGTTTGTTGCTCTGCCCCTGTATTTTTTACTTTTAAAGCTTGATTGGTTAAATTATTAGATGCTTTTTGTACAACTGTTGCAATGTTCTTAACTCCTGTTAATACTTCTGCAGTTTCAGATGTCATTAAATTTAACGCATCAGCAACAGGACCCGTGGCATCTTCAGTTACCATTGCTTGTACGGTTAAATCACGTTCACTTAGTTTAGATACCGTCATTAATAAACCAATAACCGATTCATTAAGTTGTTCAGATTCTTCTTCAACCGTTGCCAAATCAGCTAAACGTTCATCAAGTAAGGCATCTAAGGCAACCCCTAATTGTCCTAATTCATCGGTTGATTCTAAATTAGTACGTAAGGTATATTCTCCGCCAGAAATAGCTTTTACCACCGTTGATAAACGCTCTGTGGGCGTGATAATAGATTGGTATACTAAATAACCCCAAATTCCCGCAATAATTAATCCTAAGACAATAACAACAATAGCCGTAGTCAATGCGCTATTGGTATTTGATTTAGCTTCATTAAAACTTCTATCGGCTTGTTCTACATCCGTTGTTTTTTGTTTTTGTAAGGTAATGACTAAAGGTTTAAGTAAAGAAGGTAAGTCATTAGTGATAAATAATTCTAACCAAGTTCTGTTTTCAGCATTGACAATGCGCTTTCCTTCTTTTAACGCTTGTTTAAAAGTATTGGCAGCTTTACTAATACCATCGGTGTTAGTTTTAACATTTTGTTCTTTCGTAATATAACTTGTTAATGCTTTGCGAATATTGGTTTCTGCTAATGCCAGCCTTTCTTTACCATCTCCCCAAGTTAAAATACCATTATTTATTTCATTCAAAGTTTGTTGATAATCATTATTAACTAAATCTAATAATTTACCCGCCGCATTAACATTTTCAACCCGAAGTTGCAGATCTTGCAAAGAATCATCACTTTGATTTAAAGCCCCAACAGCCAAGATACCCACAATAACTAAGATAATAATTGGAATTGCTAAAAGTAAAATTAATTTTAAACCAATTGAGATATTATTTAAATTAAGCGTTTTTTGCTGTTTTCTTGCCATCTTTTACACCTTAAGTAGAACATTTAAGAAATAATAAGTTATTATTTCTTATATTTTATTTTTTTAAACTGATTTTAAAACCACTTTCTGGATATTGAGCTATTCATTGCTTCCCAATCACCATTCACTAATGCAGTCATCATGACTAAATCTGAGCCTTGATTATCATCTGTAAAATCCAACTTAAGACCCCCAATATTAAATTGATGCCCTAAAATTGCCTTCATAAAATTTTTACGATTAATTTGTCCTGTAATCCCTTGCAAGCCTTTTAATATAATTTTACCCACAATATAACCTTCTAAAGTGACATAACCAAAATCATTTCTTAATACAGATTTAGCTTCTCCAATAATATCTAAATCATTATCTAAGAGGGGAACAACCTGTGTCATAATCACTTTCTGAGTCACTCCAACTTCTTTTAATGCAGTTTGAAAGTTTTTTGCTCCTGTAAAAGAAACGGCGCTATAAGTCCAATCTTCCCCCTTATAAGTCGCATAACCAATAAACTTAGCAATGGAAGTATAAGCGCCCACCGTAACCACTAATTTACAATGCACCCCTTGACGTTTTTCCCAAGCTTTCAGGGACAAATAGCCGTCTCTTGCCAAATAACTATTACGTTGATAAACCCCAATAGCACCAACACCGTTACGAGGCGGATTTACCCCTTTCATTGTTAAAATGGTATTTATTTTCTTTAATGAAGTCTGACTATTTTCTTTATTTTGTAAAGCCCGTCGAATCCCTTCAACCCCTGCCATACCATAAGCATCATTCTGTACATAAGCACAAATTTCTGGTGCCGCAACGCCTTGAGACAAGGCTTTTTCGATTACTTTTTTAGTTTCTTGAACATAACTGGCGCGATAATTAATAATAGGTCCTTTACCAGGTCGTAATAATCCTGCTCCTGTAAAAAAACCAACCGCAGGAATCTTATTTTTAGCTAAAATGGGTAATGAAACTTTTGCTGTAGGGGTTCCTACATTGCCTGCAAAAAGTAAAATATTTTGTTGGATTAAATCTTGAGTGCTTGCAATGGTTTTGTTCGGTGTATAGGAATCATTTAAGGTAATAAAGGTAATTTTCCGACCTTTGATTGTCTTATTTCTAAGAGCCGCTTCAATGCCTTTTTTCATGCCGTTACCTAACCCTTTTGAGCGGCCTTTTAAATCCATAACGCCCGCAATTCGAATTTCCGTATTAGTGACTCCTTCTCCTGCATAAACGGGAATAAATGAATTTAATAGGGTGAAAGATAAAAGCACAGTAAAGTAAGTTTTCATTTTTATTTAACCTTTATTATTTTTAGCTAATTTCTGGCAATCTAAAGATAGACACCGAATTTAATAATTGTTCTGCATAATCAACCAGTTGTTTTGTTTTATCCAACTGACTCACTAATTGCTCCCCCGTTTCTTCCGAACGTTGACGAATTTCAGTGGCTCGTTCTAATAATTTTTGAGCAATCGAAGATTGTTGTTTAGAGCTTTCTGATATTTCTGCAACAGAGGTTACTAGATGTTCAGTCGATGATAAAGTATTAGTCATCGCCCTACCCGCTTTTTCAGCCAGTCTACTTCCCTCAATCACCTGTTCAATGGTGCTGTCCATGGTCGTCATACTGCCCGTGATCTCAATTAAAATATTTTTAATTAATGTTTCAATTTGACTGGTTGCTTGTCTGGAACTTTCAGCTAATCGTTGAACTTCATCGGCGACCACCGCAAACCCCCGTCCCGCTTCTCCTGCGGCGGCGGCTTGCATACTGGCATTTAACGCCAGTACCGAGGTTCTTTTTGCAATTACATTGATTACATTAACAATGCCTGATATTTCTTGCGCTCGTTCATTTAAACGTTTGATCCGTCCACCTGTTTCTTGGATTGCATCTTTAATTTGCTCCATACTATCAACGGTTGACGTAACGGCTTTTGATGCATTAGTGGTTGTTTCTGCGGTATTATTTGCTAGATTATTGGCTTGATCCGCAATTTTAGCAATTACACTTAAAGTTTTAGCGGCTTCAGACAAGTTTTCTGCGGTGTAAGTAATTTCTTGTTGTTGCTGATCTCCCGCAGTTCTTACATTAAGGGCTTGTTGATTTACTTGAATTGACGATTGTTTAACAATATCCGCAATTTTACGCACATCCAATAATACCGTGGCAGTTTCAGAAGTCATTAAATTTAAAGCGTCCGCAACAGGACCTGTCGCATCTGCGGTTACTAATGCTTTAGCGGTTAAATCCCGTTCACTTAGTTTTGATACCGTCATTAATAAACTAATAACCGATTCATTTAAATCTTCGGATTCTTTTTCAATTAAGGCCAAATCACTTAAGCGTTCATCTAACAAGGTATCTAAAGCGCCGCCTAATTGTCCTATTTCATCCCCTGTTTCCATTTCAGTACGCTGGGTATAGTCCCCATTTGATACCGCAGTTACCACTTCGGATATTTTATTGATTGGTGTTGAAATAGATTTAGTAACAATCCAAGCAAGAATAATAGAAAAAAGTAAACCAAATAAAGACAATGTTAACATGATAATAAAAGCATTTTGAGCGTCTTTATCAGATTGCAATAACACTTCATTAGCCCTTATTTCAGCTTGACTGGCTTCTGTTGCTAATATTTTAGCAGGTTTATTAAGTAATATATCTAATTTTTCTTTTAAAAATAAAGCTAATTGTTGTCGATCTTCATCATCATATAAGGCTTCTAATTCAACTCGAGGTTCTACAATTAAACTGGCAACGTCACTTAATTTCTTCGCTTGAGATTCATTACTATTTTCTTTTAAATGATCAATAATTTTTTTAAATTCTAAATCAAAAACAGTTAAAGCCTCTAATGCCTCTTGCCAACTGTCAATTTTAGCTTCAACCTTAAAAGCTTTAGTGATTAATAAATCATTAATAAGTAAGCGTAAATTTTGAGAATCTGTTACGATTTGAATATTGGTATTAATTTTAGTTACATTCTTCGCTTCTTCTTTTAAGAAAAAAAGTCCCAATCCTGCGACAGAAAGTAAAATAAAAATAAAAATGGTTGAAATAATAACTAAACGTTGTGAAATTTTAAAATTATTAAACATACTCTGTTTTACCTTTTAAAGATTAATGATTTTTGATTGAATCAAGTAAGCCATAAGCATCTAATTCAAAATAAAAATCTTTTTTATTAACACTCAACCCTGATAAAATAAAGGGGGCAAGAAAGGCGGGCATATCGGGGATTGAATCTAAAGACTCAATTTCTTCTGGCAAAAGCTGAATGGGCAATTCATCAATAACAAAAGCCGCTGTTTTTAATCCATTATTAAAAACTAAAACCCAGCGCAAAGGGGCTTTTGTTGCCATAATTTCTTTACGAAAATCAAATAATGGAAAAATAACCCCTCGTAAACTAACTAAACCTAAACAATAACGATGAACTTTAGGTAATGGAAAAATTTTTGGTTTATCAAGTAATTCCATCGATTCTACCGTTTTTACTAAGAGCCCTAAACCAGCTACTTTAAACCCTCGATCAACGGTTTGTTCTAATTCTTCTATTTTTTTGATTTCAGCTAAAACAAAAGGACGAGATAAGGCAATAGAAGGGGTTAATATATTATTGATAGACATAGAAAGTTAAGGTGCATATTTTTTAAGACATTCGAGAATAGATTCATCTTCATAAGGTTTAACCACATAATCTGTTGCCCCTTGTGCCGTCGCCCATATTTTATCAGCTTTATTTTTTTTCGAGCTGACCATCACCACGGGAATTCCTTTTGTTTCTTCATCTTTTGTAATGGCTCGGCAAACTTTATAACCGTCCATTTCACCCATGACAATATCTAAAAAAATCATTTCAG
>Ga0256847_1000418_pt1 | contig 27476 bp, 18 predicted proteins | sample TeddybearmetaG_FD_189099 | JGI IMG/M metagenome (GOLD analysis project Ga0256847, IMG submission 189099) | Hydrothermal vent microbial communities from East Pacific Rise, Pacific Ocean - Teddybear | ecosystem: Environmental > Aquatic > Marine > Hydrothermal vents | place: Pacific Ocean: East... | reverse complement strand
CCTCTCCAGTATTATCTATATTTACGGTACCGTCATTGGTAAGCACTCCTGTCCCGTCTATCTTTAGTCCTACAGTAGATGAATTATCGATATTTAAGGTTCCTGCTCCTTCTATCACCAAATGGCCACCAGTCTGGATCACAATAGATTTTACTGATGTATTTGTTTCCAGGATAGGGTCATTTGTAGATACATTAGGTATAAAAATATTATCATTTGGTTGCGGTACGCCAAAGGGTGCCCAATTAATCGCTCCTGTCCAATCTGATCCTAAAGCGCCTGTCCAGGTCTTGGTGTTTTGTGCATGGACAGAATTGACCGAGAATAAGATTAAGAGAATGCAAAAGGTAGGAAAACGGAGCACCTTTAGATAATACGATAATAAATCTTGTTCCATTTCTAAATATGTTTTATTGTTTTTCATAATTCGGATTAAGCTGATTTTATTGGATAAAAGCATATTGAAAATAATAGTACAAATATCAAGAAGATTGGAAAAATTGACTTTGACTATTTGGTCAAAAGCTTTCACTATTCTTGCATTCAAACATAAAAATGATAGACTGGTCTTGCATGACGATGTATACATACACTTCTATACTCTTGATATTCAACTCTTAATAAGTTGCGAACTCTACAGCAGATTACGTTTGGGATAAAATTCTTAAGCAATATTTAATTAACCTTGATGTAATTAGGGTTTCCTCATATTGATATAAACGCCTGTTATTCAATAAAATAAGTATCAATTCGTTATTATATAATGCAAAGTTATCGTACATTTATGGAAATAACCTTGCATTATGTTAAATTATACTTCCCAATATCAGACGCAATTTGAAGATTTTTCTGATTTTAGCAAAATTAACTTGAATCCTTCGAATCGTTGGATTAAGATAGCTCACGTGCTTCCGTGGAACAATATGGTGTCGATATATGCTAAGAAGTTATCTACCAATGGCGCTGGTGGCATTAATCCTAGACATATTATTGGAGCTTTATATTATTAAGCACAAACTCAACCTTAGTGATCAAGAGACTCTTTTATCTATTGGTGAGAACCCTTACATGCAGTATTTTATTGGATTAGATGCCTTTTCTCCTGATCCTCCTTTTGTTCCTACTCTATTTGTTGAACTAAGAAAAAAGCTAGGCAGTGACAGTTTTGACAGATTTTCAGAAATCCTGATGAAAATTTGTTTGTCAGATAAGATTGTAGAAAATACGGAACTTTACAAAGATGGAATCCCAGCGTTGATGAATAGGGAGACTCAACTTCAAAAAACCAATTTCAATTTTGAGACACATTACGACCCTAACAATCAAATTGTACCTAAGGGAATGAACAAAAATGATGTTGGGTCACAAATATTGTCATACCCAATTGAGGATGTTGATTTTAGCACGGATGGCAGTTATAGTATTTATAATTGGGAATTGTTTTTCCATGTTCCATTTTTATTAGCTACCAGATTGACACAAAATCAAAGGTTTGAAGAAGCTATGACTTGGTTTCACTATATATTCAATCCTACGGGAGCATTAAAAGGGACTACTCCTCAAAAATATTGGGTAACAAAACCATTTTATCAAAATCAAGATTCAGACTATATAAATCAAAGGATCGATACCTTACTGTATAAAATTTCTGATCCAGGAACTTTGGAAATTAAAGAGCTGGAATTTGCGATTGATCAGTGGAGAAAGAAACCTTTCAAACCACATGTAATAGCTAGATTCCGACCAGTAGCATACCAAAAAGCGGTGCTCATGAAATATATAGATAACCTTACGGAATGGGGTGATTATTTATTCCGTCAGGACACTATGGAATCTATTGTTCAAGCTACTCAGATGTATATTCTTGCTGACAAATTATTGGGACCAAAACCTAAAATGATACCATCCACAGTGAAGGTTCCATATGAGACGTATAATCAGATAGAGGGTAAACTTGATGCCTTTGGAAATGCTTTGATTGATTTGGAGAATATATTGCCTGATTTTTCAGCGTTTCCAGAAGGAGGAGATGAATTGCCTCCAGCACCGATTACATTATCAATGCTTTATTTCTGTATTCCTCAAAACGAGAAAATGCAAGAATATTGGGATCGTATTGCGGATCGATTATTTAAAGTTAGACATTGTCAGAATATTGATGGCGTGGAGAGAAGTCTAGCTTTGTTTGCTCCTCCGATAGATCCTGGTATGTTGGTGAAAGCGGCAGCTTCTGGACTGGATATTTCATCTGTAATTGCTGGAATTAATGCCCCAATATCTAGTTATAGATTCAATGTGCTTTCACAAAAAGCAACAGAACTTTCTCAAGAAGTAAGAAGTCTAGGGAATTCATTGTTGCAAGTACTTGAGAAAAAGGATGCTGAGAGCTTATCATTGCTTCGAAACGAATTGGAGTTAAAGGTTCTCAATTCTACTTCGGATTTGAAACAGCTTCAAATCGATGAGGCAAAAGAACAAATCGAAATTTTGAAAAGAACGCAAAAGGTAACCGAAGAGAGACATGGACATTACAAAGTAATTGAGAAGATCAACACTAAGGAACAATTGAATCTTGATAAACTGGGTGAATCCCATGATTACCAAATGGCCTCACAAATCATACAGGCTACAGCAGGAGTTTTAGCTTTGATCCCAGATTTAATAATAGGAGCTTCTGGATTTGGAGGTAGTCCTCATGCAACTGTAGAATGGGGAGGAACATTCCTTGCCAATGCAGCAAAAGCCGCATCAGGAGTACTAAATACACTTGGGACTGCTGCTTCATATGAAGCGAATAAGGCATCAATACTGGGCGGATATAATAGACGATTTGATGACTGGAAATTGCAAGAACGCCTAGCTTTTAAAGAACTTGATACAATTGAAAAACAAATTGAAGCTGCCAATATTCGCAAATCTATTGCTGAGACAGATTTGAGTAATCATATAATTCAAATTGATAATTCCAAAAGAACAGACGAATTCATGCGTACAAAATATACCAATAAAGAATTGTACGAATGGATGATAAGTAAAATCAGTTCTGTGTATTTTAAGTCATATAAACTGGCACATGACTTTGCAAAAAAAGCAGAAAGAAGCTACCGTTTCGAATTGGGTAATGATGACAGCTTTATATCTTTTGGCTATTGGGATAGTATGAAGAAGGGACTTCAAAGTGCGGATCATCTCATTCATGATATTAAACGAATGGAAACAAGTTATCTTGATAAAAACAAGCGTGAGTATGAATTGACTAAGCATGTTTCACTGTCTATGTTGAATCCATTGGCCCTTGTGAAATTACGTGCTACAGGAGTTTGTGATTTTGATATTCCAGAGGTGCTTTTTGATATGGATCATGCAGGTCAATACTTCAGAAGAATCAAATCTATCAGTCTAAGTATTCCATGCAGTGCTGGACCATATACCTCAGTGAGTGCTAAGTTGTCTCTAGTAAATAATAGATATAGAAAAACCACTAATCCTGATAATTTAGCGACAACTGGTTATACAGAAGACTCCGGAAACGATGAACGTTTTGTCTACAATGTAGGCTCTATCCAATCCATAGCCGCAAGTAATTCACAAAATGATTCTGGAGTTTTCGAATTAAATTTCAAAGATGAAAGATATCTTCCTTTTGAAGGTACGGGAGCCGTAAGCAGCTGGAGATTGGAATTGCCAACAACAATGAGACAATTCGATTATAACACCATAGCTGATATTATCATTCATGTTAAGTATACAGCAAGAGAAGGCGGTTCAGCTTTGAAAACATTGGCGAATGCTTCATTAAAAAATCATTTGGATGTAATCAAACAAGAATTAGGTGAAGAAGGATTGCATATCCCAATAAACCTGAAACATGACCTGCCGAATGAATGGCATTTACTTAAAAATAATGGAACGGTAAATATAAATATTGATCAATCAAGATTGCCATACATGGCTCAGTCTCCAGGAATAGCAATAGATGAAGTTATTTTTATTGCTAAAGTCAAGAACAATCCTGCTAGTTATACAATCATTGTTGATGCGGTGAATGAAAATCTTTCAAAAATTGATGAATGGAGTCTATGTAAAAGGACGAATTCAAGCATTTCACTTGGTACGGATTTTACCTTAGAAGTTCCAAATGCAGAATTGGCAAATTTGGAAGATTTAATTATGGTCGTAAAATATAGTTTTTAGTCTTTTGAAATAGGTTTGTATTTTTTGGATGGTTTAAGAGCATTGAATGTTCTTAAACCATTTTTTTATGGTGCGCAGTTAATGTTGAACACATACAGACAGATTTACACCTGATGGTTTAACCCGCATTATTCATAGCTTGAACAAATTTAAAAACCTGTACAGTTAAATTTCAAACTTCGGATTCTCAGGATATTTCATACTTTGTATAGCCCTGTTTAAGAATAAATAATGTCCATATTGATGTTTTTAACCAAAAAATAGACTGTTTTTGAGGATTGGGCATACCTATCCTAAGGTTGTCGAGTTTTATTCACAACAACCGCTACTGTGTTATGATTTCTCGGAATAAATCTTTGTAAACAAAAGCTTTGGATAGCTGATAGTAGACTCTTCTTTTTGTAATCTTTATTGTTGCTCCAACCTTTAATAGATAAGTTCTAATGGAGCTGATTTGCCATTTCTTTGCAGTTTCAAACGAGGATTTTTTTATCTTTTGTTTGATTAATAAAAACATTTCATAGGCAAGACTACTAATGAAAAGGCGAAAGAAATTAGCCCAATATCCGTGATTAGAAAGTCTGTCAGAAAAACACATATTTTTTACTTCTTTAATTCTATTTTCACTTGCATCTCCTCTAAGTACATAAAAGCCAAAATAGATTTCTCTAGCTTGTTGTTCCTCTAGGTTACTGATGAAATGCCTTACATTGATTCCTAAGCCAGTGCTTTCTACTTTTGTATAACACTCTTGTTCTTTGTGCCAACTTTTAGCTTGATAAGTGAATTTTAGAAAATGCTGATGCTTTTTTCCTTGGTTTAAATATAAATGTTTTACCGCTTTTACCGCTCGGGAAGCTTTCTTTTTCAATACTGCATTACTGGCTATCCCTGTTACAAATATTAAATGATAGTCATCTACCAATTCATAAAATGGAGCACAACTAAAACCACTATCTGTTCTTATCACAATCTTCATCTCTGGGTAAGCAGTTCTTATCTTTATGATAATACGTTTTAAAATCCCAACATACCATTTATTAGAGTGGCTGTTTCCAGGACGAAGAACTGGAAGAATGATTTGACCGGTTTGTCCATCATGAAAAAACAATTCATTTAACATAAATTGACCATAATAACCATTAAACATTGACATTTGTTGGTTGCCATGGGTAGGATCGTCTGTTGCATCAACATCAATAACAATCCGTTTTCGACCAGCTAAACTTGACACGTAATGATCTACCCATGCATTGCAAAGCTCAAAAATAGAATGTTTATCCAAGCTGTTTTCAAATCTAGATATCGTTGGTTGAGAAGCTAAATTGCCTTGCAATACATCTTTAAACAAAGGGTCGTGTTGTAAATGAGTTACATCATTGGCATCTTGATAACCAAGCATCATCATAAAAACACGCTGTTTGAGTTGATCCTCTCGACTGTAAGTAATAAATCTAGGATTACGTAAATCTGGCAAATGCTTCCCAAATTTCTTTATCAATTTATGTTCTCGTTCTAGCTTTTCAAGAAGAATTAATGATCCATCTGTACTAATTTCTGATGAAGAAAAATCAACAGAAATAGATTTATTTCCTCTGTAAAATAGTGTATCTTTATTACTCAAAATTGGGTGTGTTTTAAAATCTTATTTTCAATAGTTAACTGATTAAAAATAAGCATTTTACATCCAATTTTGTCTTTTTCTAATGAATTTTTCGGGCTAAGTCCTTGATATTGAATGGCGAAAATCTTTTGAAGAAATCTTCAATAAGATATCAGCTTGATAGAAAAGGACATTATATTTCTGTAACTATACCTGAATATGTTGATGAGGTAAAGAAATATAACTTTGATGAATTAAGAGATGCCTTTTTGGATAGTCCTAATCTTCAATTTTTAACATCGAGTAGTGCCTATGAAAATTATGATATAAGGAATGGTATATATATCAAATTCAATTTCGATTCTAGAGTTGATTTTAATTCAATCATCGAAAAATTGAAAGAAGAAGCTTATAACCAGATAGAGAAACGCTATGCAGAAAATGTATTGGACGTTTGGGTTGGATTTGATTTCGATTATGTTTCTATAACAGATGATAATTTTAAACATGTTCGCTTAACCAAACAATACTGGAGGCGATTTATTGACGAAATCAAATCTCCAGTTTACATTGACAATATTAAAGGATTAAAAGAAGGTCACATCCTTCATTACCAGAAGAATCATATTCTTATGAAAAGCGAATTTATTGCTTCACTTGTAAGTTGAATTAGAGAGAGAGTTTTGTTGAACCTTTGCGCGTGACTGGTAACAAGAAAGACTAAACATTAATTTGGTGGGTCTTCTTTTATTTATTTTAATGTAAATAAATTCTTTACAAGCAGTGTGCTTTGACAGATTAGAAAACATAATAGGCTTTGATCAAATGAACATTTTGTGTATCTTTATACCGAACGAAAGCAGTTCATTTAACTACATCCAAATACATGCCAGTAGTGAGTCATTCGGGAGTAAATTAAGTTAAGAATTTGTAAGTAGCTGATATACAACATAGATTCCAAAGGTATTCGTATCCCTTCAGGATTCATCTATATATCATTTGTGTACTGTAAATCAGTTTCTTAGGGAATTTTGAAAAGCCTTCGCCCCATTCTCGCCCCAGACAAATTGAACATATTTGAATCCTTAAAGGATCCAAATTGGTTCTGATCTTAAAAATACACAAAACGTTCATTTCATCTAAATATAATTAAGAGAAAAAGGGAATTAATAATTAATGAACAGAATTGATGAACAGAATTGATATTTTAAAGTCCAATAAATGATATCATAAATATAGGGTCACCTTATTCTTAACATTTAAGTAGGAATTTTAAAATGGAGAGATATCAAGACAAGATGACAGGATTTGAAGCCATGATAAAATATATCTGATAATCAGTTATTTACAAAATATCAATTGTAATAACTCGCGATTAACTCTCAATTCCTTTGATTTGAATTGTTGTTATTAATTCTACTTTGAGACATTGAAAAAATTGGAGATATTGAAAATAGGTATGAGATTTATGGTTTAAGGTTCGCAAGGCTAGACGTTGACATTTAATTTGTTTTGTCAACATCTAGCCTTGAACCCTAAACCTCGTAACCTTAAAACCATTCTTTTTTTACAATCTCTTCAATAGTAGAAATGTGTAACCTAAAAATATCTAATCTCTCAAAGTAGAATTAATTAGAATGATGCTCAGGATTATTTCTTTAATAAAAATAAATGTCCTATACCCTGCAAGCCGCTAAAACCAATTTTCTTAATTCTAATTATGAATCAATTTGAGCTAAAAAATCATTGATTCTTGTAGGTGAATTATTTTTCTACCTAAAAAGAATTTATTGGATAAAGGTGGAGAAGTCAATCCTTAGGAATGATTCAATAATAAAGTAACACTTTCTACTTGTTATTTTATCTTTCTACAGCGTTAAAAAGCCTCGTCAATGCCCTGCATTGTCTACGTTTTTTGCCTTGTTGAAAAATAAAATACCTGCGTATAAAAGCGAACTTTATTAATGTATCATTCCTTAGAGATAAGAAGAGGGTGATTTTCCAAACCGCTTTTTAAACTGTTGTGAAAAATATCTTACATCTCTAATTCCAACAGCATAGGTAACAGCTTTCACAGATGATTTTTTTCTGGTTTCCAAAAGATTACGTGCCTTCAACATTCGTGCTTCTTGAATATACTGAATAGGTGAAAGACCTGTGAGTTGTTTAACTCGACGTTGCAATTGACTTCGACTCAAAAATACAAGTCCTGCCAAACGTTTTACATTAAAAGTACTATTGCTTTGATGGTTTTGCACGACTTCTTCTAGTTGTTTGAGCCATTTGACATCCTCTTCTGAAAAGATGGTTGATATAGTTTTTTGTGTTGTCCTTTCTTCAGATGGTCTAGCTATATTCTCAACCCAAAGTTCTCTTTGTTTATGATTCTCCAATAAATTGGATACTCTAGTCATTAGTTCTTCTTCTTCGAAAGGTTTGGTTAGGTAATCATCCACTCCAATCCTCAAAGCTTTTAGTTTGTCTGATAACTCTGCCCTTGCGGTGAGCATAACTACTGGAATATGACGCCAGTTATCGCTTGATTTTAATTTTTCAAGTAACTGAAATCCATCCATTATAGGCATCATAATGTCTGAGATAATTAATGAAGGAAGCGGCCCTTCTTCGAGAATTTTCAAAGCTTCCTGTCCACTTTCAGCAAACAGGACATTGTAATGTGTTTCAAGAACTATTTGTAGATATTCTCGTAGGCTGTGATTGTCTTCTACTAAAAGAATTTTTGATTTATTTTCATCATTTAGATTTTGTATATCGATAACTTCTGGACGAAATTTATTTTTCGTTGGATCATCCTTTTCTGGTAAACCTTCCTGTTTAACTATTAGTTTTTCAGAATTCATTTCCAAAACAGCTTCATTAGGGAGACTCTGAATGACTTCTTTTTTGGGAAATTCAAAAATAAATGTACTACCTTTATCTAAAATACTCTCAACTTTTAATTGAGCTTTCAATATTTTGGCATACTCCCTACATAAGGCTAAACCTATACCTGTTCCACCTTCTACCGCGGAATTGGGTTGTTTTGATTGATAAAAACGATCAAAAACAAAAGGAAGGTCATCAGAATGTATTCCGCGACCCATGTCTTTCACCAGTAAGCTAATATGGCTTCCTTCATCTTTCACAAGTACCTCTACTTTTCCACCTTTTAAGCTAAATTTAAAGGCATTTGATAAAAGATTATTAAGGATCTTTTGGAATTTATCAATATCAACCTGAATTTGAAGTTCGCGTCTGGCTTGAAATTGAAAATGCAAATTTATACTTTGACCTTCAGCATGAGATTCAAAAGCAGAAACTATGCGATAAACCAAAAGATAGAAGACGGTAGTTTCTTCTTTCAGTTCCATTCTCCCTGATTCCATTTTTGTAAGGTCAAGAATTTCGTTTGTAAGATTGAGCAAAGTCTGACCACTTTTACGAACAGTTTTTAATAATTTAGCGTGTCTTTCCTGAAGCCCCTCACTTTTTAATACGGTATTCAAAGGACCAAGAATCAATGTCAAAGGTGTCCTCAGTTCGTGTGAAATATTTGCAAAAAAACGAGTTTTGACTTTGTCAAGATCTTTTAATTCTTTTGTTTGCTGTTCAATAATTTTTTTATCTATTTCTAACTGTTCATTTTTTTGACGAATTAAAAGTGTTCGATCTCGAATTTGAGTTTCCAACATTTTTTGCCGTTTTCTCAATAAGATAGTCCGCCATTTAAACCAGCCAATGATAAAACCTGATAAAAATATAAATGCACCAATAAAAAACCAGCTCTGCAGATAAAACGGCCTCAAAACATGAATTGGGAGAATTATTTCTTTTGAACTGTATTGGCCTTTGGCTAAACGCGCTCTAATTCTCAGCATAAAGTCACCATATGGAAGTCCACTTATTCTGATCAGATTTTCTTTTCCGCTTTGCCAAAATTCCTGATACCCTTCAATTGTATATGAATAAGTGACATTTTTACCATTGACGTAATCGGCGAGAGCAATCCGAAGATTGAAAAAATGCTCACCCGGATATAAAACGATTTGTTTTTCCTTGATAAGCCGGCTAGTACGGTTTTCTAGTTGTTGTGATTCTGATGAAAATTGCTCGAAATCCAAAATGTTAAAAGGGATATCTGCTTGAAGTTCGAGATTAATGTCTTTAAAATCTTCAGGATGGAATGCTGTAATACCATTGGTGGTGCCAAACCAAAGTTGTCCATCATCATGTTCATAATGACTGTATAATTCAAAATCACTTGAACTTATCCCATCTGATTCCAACCAAACTTTCGAAAGCCCTGAATTGATTTGAAACTGGATCAAACCCTGATTTGAGGGCATCCATAAAAAATCATATTCATCTTCATAAACCGCAAGGATATTATTAATGACCAAACCGTCCTTAGTAGTATAATGTTGATAAGTTGAGTTGTCTATATTCCAATAAATCAGCCCTTCTTTTGAGGCCAGCCAATATCCTCCTTTTTTGGAAGGGTACATATGATAAAATTCCTTGCCAGGTAAATAAGAATTACCTTCTCCACCATCCCAAAATCGTTCGATGACGCCATTTTGAAATGAATATAAATAAAGCCCAGATGAAGTACATATCCATAGTTGATCCTTAGTGTTTGCATGGAAGGCATGTATAATACTCTGGTTTAATACTTCGAATGGTTTTGGAAAATTTAGTTTGAATACATTTTTATTGAGATGATCGAAAGTATATATTCCTTTATCTGAACCTAACCATAAAGTGTCTAATCTGTAGTAGTTGGACACTATTTTATTGATCGAGCTTTTACGGCTTAACGAAATTCGATCAACTTCATAAATGGATCCTTTTTTTCTTAAATGAGTAATACCAGTATGATAACCACCCCACATTTCATTTTTGTAGCCCTTCAACATATTTACAGCGATCCCTATTTGTGGATTCTTAACGATAGAAAAGGAATCTCCATTTTTTACATAAAAATTCGATTGGGTACTCAATAGAAGCTTCCCATCCTCCATTTGTGCAATACCACTACAAATATGTTTTGGAGGCGATTCTAGACCTGACTGCTGATTATATAGTATCCTTTGAAAAGGGTTGGATTTAAGTTGAATTCTTAATACCCCTTGCCTTCCAGAAATCCATGTGACATCATCTTCATCAAAACGGATTTGTCGAAGGAATAAATTCTTTTTGAATTCTGGATACTTTTCTGAAAAATCAAAGACCAATTCCTTTTGGGGGTTATAAACCTTTATTCCATCTTTGAAACTCCATGCTTTTGATCCTACTGGATTGTAATGCGAAAAATTGAAATTGGGATTTGAGATCTCGGATTGTATAGAGGAATCTTTAACAAGTTTTCCATCTTCTGTCAGTACGAAGTCAGGCTTATATTCATCAAAATAATTGTCAATACCCACTAATTTACGATTCTGAAAATCTCTACCTAATAAGTATAAACCTTTTGATGCCATGTTTTTACCTGGAATGTGTATTTTTTGCTGAAAATGAATCTTTCCATTAAAATCAAACACAAAATAATTGACATCACTGTTTCCATTGCTATCTTCTATATGATCCCAAGCCGCTATTTTATCAGATGAAACCAAATCCAATAAATGAGGTGCAATATTAGAATCCTCAAATCGAATATGACTTAAGATTTTTCCCCCTGACCAATGAATTACCAGGTTTTGTGCGCTTAATAAAATACTGCCTTCTCCAACTCTAATAATACTAGTAATTTCCTTTGCCTCAAAATCCAGATTATTTTTGAAATGTTGTTCAAAACTATGAATCTCATGCGTAACACTATGAAGAAAAGCTACATCTCTTATACATCCTTGCTTGTGATCACAGTTCCTGAACAACCAAAGCCATCCTTCATCATCTTCAAGAATCTCCATTACCTGGTTAAAAGGCAGACCAGAAGATGCTTTGAATAAAAGGAAATCTCTACCGTCAAAACGATTTAATCCGAATTGTGTACCTATCCAAATCAATCCTCTCGAATCCTTGAACGTGCAGTTCACAAATCGCCCTGCCAATCCATTTTCATAATTGTAGAACTTGACATTTGCCAGATATTCTTGTGCCTTATTGGAACCTACAAATAAGAGCTGAAGAATAACAAAACAAAAGAAATTAATAAGTAACTTATTGAATTCTCTTTTCAAGGGGCTTTGAGGTTGTTTCTCCTATATTTCTTTGGAGCTTTTTTTGTTATCCTCAAATATAAACAAAGATTGGCCAAAGAAGCGTTGAAGTCATTTGTCCATGGTTATCAACGTGTATCAAATTGCGCTGTAGGTATAATCTTATCTTCTAATTTTGGTAGATTTCTCCGATACGGTCGAATTTCGGGTTTAAAGCCCATCCTTCCACTCGCTATGCTCGGTCAGGCTGACAATCAGTTAAAGGAGAGATTATAAGCCAACCTCTTTGTCATTACTTTAATTTTAAAGCAGTTTGACGCGTTTTGGAGATCGGGATGACAAAAGTCCATATTCAGATGTTTTTTTTTCTTTTTTGTGCAATTTATGAGATACTAGCTATTTCTCCGTAGTTATTTTCAACCACTTTATTTAAAATGATTTTATGTAATACTTAAAAGCAACAATCGCTGACCTTTTCTTCAAAAGCCAACGATTGTTCAATAAAACTTATACATGTTATTTGTAAGATTTCCCTTTATAACTATTCACCAAAAATAAAGAGCCAGCAGAACCAGTCCCCAAAACCAGTTTATATCCATCTTGCATCATGAGAGGTCTTCCATTATAAAATAGTTGTATTACGCCGAGTATTGACTTACTGGAAGCACTTTTATTTTTGAAAGTAAAAACTGAACTTGTAGATTTTGTTGTGCTTACATCAATATTATTAGTCTTGGTATTGGCACTGAGATAATAAGTGGTTGTGCCGTCTGGAGAAAGCAGGTTGAATGAGACAGATCCACCACCATTGCCATCGCTTTTAAATGTTTCTATAACTAAATTTTTAGAAGGCTGTCCTTTCGCTCCTGCTAATTTGTATAATTTGTTAAAATTGTCATCATAAGCAAATATTGCCAAATGATCATAATTATCAGATTTTGCGATATAACCTGCTTCACTGAATCCATCAAAATAGGATAAAAAGAACTTATTTGTTTTCTTTCCTGGAAAACCATTAACTGTATTGTAATTATCAAAATCAAATCCAAGAGCTGTAAAAGTAATAGATTGTGCTTTAGTCGGAACGGTAGTTCCAATAAATAGCTGGTTGTTCCCATCTAATGTGTAAATCTTCTTTCCATTAGAAGTAAGAGTAATTGTTCCTTTATTTCCCGTTTTCACATCAAAATTTAAGGCCTCGGATTTTTTTGTTGTTGTACTTAAATGACTTTTTTTATTACTATATACATATTTAATGGTTGTGTTAGTGGTTTTTGGAAGATACTGTAATTGATAAGTAGCTTTGCCTGTATTTTTTACTAATGCCAAGTTTTTAGTAGGAGTATCATCTGTTCCTGTTAATTCAAATTCATTTTTATTCTCTGTATCGTAATAATATAAAACTATATCATTATTGGTGTACTCTTGTACAGATCCTATAGGCTTTCCACTACTGTCATTTGCAGACAAAAATAAATTAGGTGCATTGTTGTTGGGTTGCTTGGCTAATAGTAAATTGTTAGCTTGCATGTAGGTTGATGTTATTGTCGACTTACTTAATAATCCTTCATCAGGCATATTCGCTGGTTTGGCTACATCCATTAGAAAACTCATATCCTGTCCATTGGTCTGAGCCACTCCATGACACCCTTTACAACCTCCAGCAGTAATTGGCTTTTGGTCTCGGTTAACGAGGTTGAAAAAGTTGTTTTGTTTACCTATTTGTGGATTTCCAAATGAGCCGTAAAAATTACTGAGATGATAGTCAGATTCAATAACATAATTGGATAGAAAAAAAGCATTTTCGTCCGCATCTTTCGGATAGCCATTTTCATAATGTCCCTGTACACCTATCAGACGGTAGTTTTTCAAATAATGATCTGGATTTTGAGCTGTTAAAGCATCATGTACAGCAACATTTGTTTTAGCATAATCAGATCTGTAGTCATGTTGTCGTAAGGCAGGATTGATCTTATATAATTCAGAATAATCATTATCTCCTCCAGGCTTTGATATATAACCATAATTCTGACTTTCTACTCCCATATGCTCAAAGGAAGCTATAACATAAGTAGGATAATTTACTGTTTTGTGTATAATGTGCATTCCTATCAATAAAAACATATCATTATTGGCTGTGGCAGAAGTACTAGTAACGTCTGAGAAATAAATAGCTTCTCTATGGAAATAATCTTTTAGGTTATCCAGTGTGGAGTTATATCGTCGCCAAGCGGTTTTAATTTCTATTATACCTCTTTCTGCTTTGGTACCTAGTGCAGCAGGCGTAGAACATGGAAAACAAATATGTCCTGCCTTTCCCAGTGAATCCGATTTACAAGAGGCGGTTTTACCTTTAAGTTTTTTAAAATCATGTTGCCCATTATTTAAGACACTTGTTTTAGATTTCTCAACTTTCGCAAATGTGTTAAAATGTTCGTATTTGTACTGAAAGCCTGCCTTATTGATTTTAGCCTGATCAAGTACAATGTTAGTAGTGTCTAAATTGGCTACACTAGTAGCTTTAGCTGTTCTGGCAAATAAAATACAGGAACCGATCTCATTGTCTTCATCAATACAATTTAACAAGTGTAGCTGAGCATCTGCCCCTTTTGCTAAGGGGCCACCAGCATTCATGACCTTTCCAATATTTATAGTATATTTCCCTCCATTCGCCCCAAAGGAGTTTTTATAATTAGGTTTTGTATTCAAATCTTTATTAGCGTCGCTTATTACATCAAATTTGGACTTTTGGCCTGCATTGGCGGGTCTCAATTCTGTACGATGCGCATAAGTTTCCCAAACGACAGCTTCTCCTTTTTTTCCATCTGGTATAACATTTTTATAAGACCAAGTCGTATCAGGTACATCTCTGTCATATATTGTTGTGGAATTATAAGTTGCCTTCCAGTTGAGTGCTATCATTTCCTTCCATGCGAATAAAGCCAGGGCATTTATTTCCGCGTTTTTGTCAAGATCATAAGGCAGCGTATAGGTTTTGAAAATATCTGAAGGAACGGCTAAAGCTGTTATATCTTTATTTATTGGGGGAGAGGTATCATAAGATAAACTGGAAAAAAATAATGCTAGGCAAGAAATTAATAAAAATAGGAGGTACTTTTTCATTGGTGATTTATTTTATTGAGGTTATTAAATATCACATAGTGATTATGATTAAAATTATTATTCGATTTTTTGCATAGATCAATTTAATCTTAGCTGGGTTTAATTCCCTGATGCTTGGCATTGAGGTAGTTCATTTTAAACACTTTAACCCGCTAAGGATGATGAGTCAAAGATTAGTCATTAATGGGAGAAAAATCGGTCATCTATGGTAGGTAAATTGGTCAATTTGCGATGATGTCAAAAAGAAATAGAGTTTATTCTTATTTTTATAATGAACTCTAAAAAACAATCTAAAAAACAATCAAAAATACATGAAAAATCTTTTTATTTCATCCATCCTGGTCACCATTTGGACCTTTAGTCTAAATGCACAAACCACGCTCAGAAATGCTACCACCGGTCATATACGGACTTTCCAATACGAGCTGTTAGTTGAAGCACCCATTTTCGAATGCAATATTTTAGGGCATCAGTTGGATTCTACTGTTCAGGTTGCACCAAAAGGAGCTATATTTTCTAAAATTGCTGTTGGCAGTGACAATATTATCATCCGTTTCTGGCTGTGGAAAGGTGATGCGGACAAGAGAAACAAATTGAATTATGCTGATTCTACCAAAACGACTTGGAAATATTTTTTATTGAGTACTGATGAGTTCAACTTGAAAGCCATCCCTCGACAAACAAAAAAATCATCATTTGTGCTTGGAGCTACCAGTACCCCATTTCGTATGAGGCACAGCCCATTTGATTTCTCTCCTTCACTCTCTTTTGGTACCAGCTTTGGCGTCAAGGTTCCATTGTCAAATTATCAACCAATTTCCATAAATTTCGTAGGCGGTCTACACATCACTCATGTTACAATCGATAGCTTTGATACTCAGGGAGCTGTCCGTGATATTGGTGGAGATTCAGAACCTGCTATATCACCAGTTTTAGGTGTTGTGCTCGAGTTTCATAAAGTCCAGGTTGGATTCTACTTAGGATGGGATTTTATTTCTAGTGAGGATAAAAACAATTGGATTTATCAGGGCAAAACCTGGTTTTCGTTAGGAATCGGTACTAGCATTTTCAATTCGAGTTCGACTGCTAACCTCGGAGGGACGGGGAAAGAGGGGCAATGAAAGCTGAAATGAATTCTGAGATTAGAAATATCTGAATTTTGGAAGGCCTCCAATTCAACCACCTCAATCTTGAATATGATTTGTATAATACCATTTATAGTTCAGTAGAGGTTTTCAAAAATATGGTGCAAGTTTAAGGTAGCTATTTTTTCCCTGACAAGGGACAATCATAACAGGGTTTGCTGCAAATATTATGTAAATCGATGAGCTTTCGTTTAAATAGCGCGATGAAATATTCTTTGCTCACAACTCCTTTTAGTATTCTTATGTCCATGGCATCACAATCTTGTATCATCAACACTTTACATCGTTTTTGTACTACTCTACTCAGTACTTTATATCTATATTTCATAACAAATATCAGATGAACTGTCAACTAACTTATTGTATGAATGTTTCTTCGTTTCTTTCCCATCTAGTTTTTTAACAAATAAAATGAAATTCATCATACTAAAAGTGCGAGGGTATAAACCTTATATTCAGACCATTAAATCCTCTAACAAGTATTTTTGTAGAGGACTTTGTTTGGAATACTACAATTTATATGTCTTGTGATACCTGTTTTCAAACGTTTACTACACCTACAAACACCCAATATTATGAAATTCTGGTAATGAATTCATTTGGATGTTCAGTTATTGATGATATCACAATTGTTGTTCTAAAACCAAAGAGGGTGTTTATTCCAAATGTCTTTAGTCCTAATGGAGATGGAATAAATGACTTGTTTTTAATTTATGCTGGTGATGAAGTTGTAAATATAAAATCCTTACGAATTTACGATCGTTGGGGTGAAGAGGTATTTGCCAGAGAAAATTTCAAGGCAAACGATCCACTTTTGGGCTGGAATGGATATTTTCGATCACAAATAGTAAATCCAGGTGTATTTGCCTATTGGACAGAAATTGAATTTGTGGATGGTATTGTAAAGATATATATAGGAGACCTGACTATTTTGAAATAAAAAAAGGAATGTAGGAGGATTCGAGCCCAATCTAACTAAATCAACAACACTCAACAGCTTTTTCATATAATGTTATCCTGATTTGCATTTTGATTTTGTATTTTAGATTTTAATTATTCTTAGTACTCAATGATTGCTGTTCTAAATCAATTTTTCTATAAATCAAGACACATCATTTTATATGGTTTAGCAATGGCGTTCCTTGTATTTCTATTGAAGTGGCTCCAATGGAAATATTTGATAATAGATAATTCGATGGAGTTATACATTGGGCTATTGGCTCTTTTATTTACTCTGCTGGGAATATGGATTGCGAGTCAGTTGTCCAAACCAAAAGTAAAAACCATAATCATTGAAAAAGAAGTCTATCTCCCCTATTCCGAAGATTTCAAATTAAATGAAGAAGCATTGCACAAACTTAATTTGACCAATCGTGAATATGAAGTTTTAGAACAACTAATGTTAGGACAAACCAATGCTGAAATTGCCAACAACTTATTTCTTTCAGTCAGCACTGTCAAAACTCATGCTTCTAATCTATTTGCAAAGATGGAAGTCAAAAATAGATTTCAGGCTGTAGAAAAAGCCAAGAGATTGAGGATTGTACTGAAATAGAGGTTATAAGGTACTAGTGGTTCAAATCATAAGTTATTGATAGTTAAAATGAGTCTATTTTTTCTTTAGTCACGGATTGAGAAAGGAAGATAGCCGTTGCTACCTGACTGACGAAAGACGAAGAATCAAGGAAAAAGTGGCCATTTAAGCTGTCAAGTATTTATGATTTGAACCACTAGGTTTATGGTTTTGCATGGTATGATGTTGACAAATTCCATTCAGGTCAACTTTTAGACTTGCAAAACCTTATACTCTAAACCTTAAAGCCTCATCATAGATCTAATCTCTTAAAGAAGAATTAATCCACTTCAATAATAAAGTGGAACTTTGGTATGAATTTGAAACACTTTTTTTATTTTGGTACTAAAGTATGAAGTCAAAATTCTGAATAATCCTCAAATTTGTTCAAAATTGAAAAAGTATGAAACGAAACGTAACAATTTATGGATTGATCCTTGGGACTTTGCTTGCTGGAAGCACTGTATTTATGATGAATAAAATCTGTAGTGAGCCCAACTTCAAAAGCAATGATATACTTGGCTACGCTGGTATGATCTTGATTTTCTCGCTCATTTTTTTTGGAATAAGGAATTATCGAAACAATGAGCTAGATGGTGTCATTTCTCTATGGGAGGCATTTAAGATTGGTGCATTAATAGCATTTATTGGATCGACAATATATGTAGTGATAGGTCTATTATACTTCTACTTTTTCGCACCTGACTTTTTAGATAAGTATATAGAGCATGTCCTTTATATGGCCAGTCAAAACAATGCAACTGAAGCAGAATTAGCTGCTAAAACTACAGAAATGTTGGAGTTCAAAGAGATGTATAAGAATCCACTTTTTGTTATATTTATTTCTTACATGGAAGTATTTCCTATTGGTCTTATTGTATCTTTCATTAGTTCATTGATACTAAGAAAAAAAGAGAACTAAAGAAAAAGGAAGTAGATTTAATGATGAAATAATTATACCTCCTCGTTCAGAAACAGGAGGGTGGCATCGAAAACTAAAAGCATAGGATAAATTATATTTAGCACCATTAGAATGTTAAGTTGAGAATCTACATTGTTTTTGCTTTCAGATTGCAAAATGCTCAATTTGATTCAAGTATTCTCTATCTACTTTATCGACACAGCAAACAGAATTCAATCAGGTTAATTCAGTTATTTATCTTTTGAACCCCAATCTCCATTGCGATATTTTCCATATAGAAACATCCCAATCGCTAGACCTCCAATTACCACATATTGAATGAGAGAATCTTTAAAAGACAATGGCTCTTCAATAATTAGTTGGCCTTCTTCATTTGTAGCTTGTCCTATCACTCCTGTAGTGATTCCGAGGAACAAAACTATAGAAATCAGGATTGAAAAATATTTTGGTTTTAGAAGTCTGTTTATATATTTCATTTTCTAAAATAAAATTTGGATAGGCTTTAAGACGCCTTATAAAGAATATAATCAAGTTACCATTCTTTCTAATATTTTAATAATAGTTAGGTGATTATTAGTTTCTATCAGATGCAAGTTCCAGTTTGTACGGTTGTATTTATAAAATAGGTTCAGATAATGTAAATCTATATTTGAACATATATTATAATCTCGAAGAGTTGATATTTATTCTCTTTAATCGCTTCGATTAGCTCGTGAAAAAAATGTAATATTTCAAATTTTATATGAATAACGAAAAAAGTGTGTTCAACAAATTGCATTTTTTAGAAAATACTTGAAAAGAATAATGAATAGGAAGCTTAGCATTGGCTGATATTGTGGGTTGAGGTAAGGACTGACCGAACATCGAAGATATGACTGAACAATTCATCTAAGATGTGCTAGCGCGATAGCTGAATCGAGCCTAAAGGCTTAAGGTTATTGGCAAAACTCATTTTTAGTTTCATAGCCAAAGCTATGGAACGAAAAATAGCTGTAGTCCAATGTCCTTAATGCTTTGGGCGTAAATAGTCTTCGTATTCTTAAATGACTTCTATACAAAGATAATACGGGTGTGAGTACGTGGCAGTATGGTTTCTACCACAAAATAGTCAGGTGACGGTTTGTTGCCTGACTTTTTTTTCTTAGAATATGCAACAAGCACAAATGGAATTTGTCGTATTTGACATCCAAAAAATTTAGCTTAGGTATGAAAAAGCTGAGCGGTTCTAACATCCAGCTCAATAGGTATTTCAAATGGTGTAGATGTAATATATCTTGACTCTTGGGTAGAACAAATTGCACGTTTAGTATTATTATTTTATGTTGTCATGGAATCCGACAAGAGGTCAGAGACCTTTGTCTCGCTTTAATGCAGTGAACGTGAGCAAGGTCTCTGACTTCTCCTCTGATTGTTTGACCGCTTGGCAATTTTGTGCAATTTATTTTACGTACCTTATTTCTAAGATATTGAAAAGAGTTGAGGAGGCATTAGACCCTGCTGATTTCATCAAAGTGCATTAGTCGTATATTGTATCTATTGATTCCATCTAAACGTTGGATCAAGGGCTTACCTTATTTGATGAAACTAAAATTCCAGTGGCTCGATCTAAGAAAAAGAGGTGAATGGTCAGCTTTGTCGGCATTTTCATAAGATCTATGAGTTTATTATAATATACAATACGCGTCAGTGTTTATATTATTTTATAATCACTACGTTATCCGCTGGCGATTTTGGGTTGATAAGATTCTTACTAATACTACCAACAAAAAGAAATAGTCTCTTACATCAAAAAGGAGGTAAACCGGATCCAACAAAATTAAACCATGAAGGACCCGGACATTAAAACCTTTACGGTCGTTACCTCCTTTTATGCAACATAGATTCTACTTATCAAATTATCAACTATGTATGTTTTACTCTGAGCATAAAATTTGTCAATATCTTCAATAAAGCTGTGGTAGAAAAAATTGAGGATAAGTCCTAAGATTAACGAAACCATAGTCGTATCAAAAGCAACATTTAGGTACGAAGTCAGCATAGGCATTCCTTCATCTGTTTTGGCAAGATGTGCATTGCCAATTGCATTCGATAATCCAATTAAGGTTCCTATAAATCCAAGTGACATGATAGCGCCAAGCAAATATCTGACCATGCTCAAATTCCCTTCAAGCTCTTCTTTACTATTTTCCATTTGTACATCCAGCACCTGTAGTGTTTCAGATACAGACTGATCGTTTCTGTATTGTGTACAAGCCTTCTTAATGAAATCAGAAATCCTGTACGTAAATCCCCTTTTTTCCATATCTATGATACTCAATTTCACTTCTGCAACTTCTTCTGGCGAAAGAACCAATTGGTCTTCGCTAGGAAGTAAATTAAGTCCAAATCCATCAAATTCTTTACTAACAGATTTGTGCATTTTACGAATTTCAATCATTCCATAAAAGAATGCTGCATAGCAGAAAAATTGAATGTATCCTCCTGATGTCCCTCCCATGAGTTGAAAAAACCTTTCCATTGGTGGGAATACATAAGAGATGTCGGCTAAAAAGATGAGCAACAACCAAGTTGCTAATGCTAAGCCAAAGCTGATCGCTATGATGATGAGTTTATTATTGATTTTCATTATTTTTTATTTTAAACTTGTTTATTGAATGTAAAACTACCGTCTGCTTTTACAGTTAATCTACCTAGCAGTGTTCGTTTCTTTTTATTAAATGTCAATGAAGTATTGAAGGTCTCTCCTTGTTCTCCTCTTTCTATCGTATTTGTATAAATCAAAGCACGAATCCTAACTGAAGCTTGAGGTTCCTCTTTAGCATCCTTATACTGAGCATATACTTCATATTCCCCTTCGATGACTGAGTCGAATTGTCTGATTGCCTCCTGAGTAGATCTTAAGTCTCCTCCGAATATACTTGTCTTTGACTTTCCACTATCCCAAAAGCCAATTCCTTTTCTCTTTCGTTTCCCACCGTAAACACATTTTCCATCTCTACACATAAATAAATCAATATTCTGATCTATGTCATCCCATTTAACTTCAACAGAAAGCTTGCATGGCACAGAAGGCATATCACCTTTGTATTTTGAAGCTGGTGGTGAAGAAACTGGTGTTTTTCTCGAAGTTGATTTAGTTTTTGCTGGAGTTGATAAAGCGGCTACAGTTGTAGGTTTTACGGTACGACTTATTCGCTTTTCCAGCGACGCTATCTTTCTCTTCAATCGTTTCGTATCAGGACATTTTGGACAAGGTCTAGGTTTTGGACAATTTTTTATCGATGGCATGATATCATAATTTATAACCAAAGACAAGAGCGAATCTCCTACACTATATTGAAGCATACTGTCTGGCAATTCTCCAAAAAACTTATTCTGGATCGTATCAAAAGTCACTGAAAGCTGCGGTGATGCTGAAGGGCTTTCTCCTCCTCCTTTTGGCACTACTATGAACAAAAACAATACTGCTCCCAAAGCGCCTGCCAAAATATCTAAAAACGACAGGTTGAAAATTTCTACATCTCTTCTTTTCATGATCTTTTGACTTTAGCGGTTATTGATGTTTTTTCAATGCTTTCTTTGTTGGTCTGTGGAATCGGAAAATTGCATTTCTTACAATGACTTCCTGAACCTATTTCGTTCGTTCCACAGTTTTTACAAGAGCTATAAATTGTTTTTATTGCTGGCTCGTTTTTCTTTGGGTTTGGTGCATCGACCAACATACCTTTCATCGAACATTTCACACATGTTGTTGCTTCAGGCTTGTTGATCGTTGCACAATTTTTACAGATCTTCATGGTCTTAATATTTAGATCCAATGTTGAAATCAATTCTATGTTCGTAACCAACTTCGAAGATCAAAGCGTTTGACTTAATACTTCCAGAAGCTTTACCAACATTTCCGAAGTTATCAGCCGTAAGGAAATTGTCATTCTTCACATCTCCAACTGAATTATATGTCATGTTGAATCTGAAGTGTCCATTATCATTCAATTTATAGATGATTCCTGGACTAAACATAAAGCCTACAGTTCCTCCTCTAAACAAATCATCTCCCAAGTCCCCATATGTATTTTCATATTCATTTGGTCCTATCTCTCCATTTACTGTCAAGTTTAAAGTTTCTTCAGTTTTAATACTTCCAATTCCCTTGTTGATTACTGGTCCTAAACTGATAGAGAAAGACAAGTCCCCCGCAGTTTGGTATCTCAATAATAGAGGGATACTAATATTTGTGAATCTAGTCTTCGTATTTTGAACGCCAACATCCAGTGAGCCATCTGGCATTACGAATGGATCATTTGGGTCACCTTTTCTAAGTTCTGTCTTCCCACCTCTTTGGACATATTTGAACCCTGTGAGAAAAGAAAAATTTCCAAATTTCACTCCCAGATCAATACCACCCTGGAAACCAATTCTTCTTGATGGCTTCTCATCCTGAGTAGAAAAATCGCCTGTGAAGCTCATTTTCGAAAAGTTAGTTCCTCCGTTTACGCCTAAAATGATTGATGAATTCTGAGCACTCATTTGGCATATAAAAATGAATGTCATTGCTGCTGTTAAAAATAAATTTTTCATAATTTTAAAGGTTTTAATGTTTTAATGTTTTAAAAAATAAATTGTTTAAGTATTAATTACACCTTTAAATAGAATGAGAATGAGAGAGGTCATCAAAGAAGTTCAAGAAAATTAAAAATATTTTTTATTTGTATAACACATTGATAATCTGCATCTAAAATTACGTTATCTTTATTATCACATTAATATAATTTTAAAATGAACTACCTCGATGCAAGCATACGAGGTATCACAAAGTGCATTTCACAATGACTTTTTTTTTAATTGATATTCTTTATTTCAATCTGACTTTCGCCTTGAGACTGAACAGCCTCAATGCAATTGAGTTAAGTACGACAGTACTTCAAGTGAAGGAATGCGTTAGCAACGTGCAGAAACTATTGCCCCTTTAGCAGCCCACCGCTTACGCGTTCCTTTCCTTGTCGACTATCGTCGCCACTCTTCGAGATCGGTCAGTCTCCCAGTCATGGCTATGCTTCTTTTTATTCAGTTTGTATCTCCTATCATATATATTTGCAAGTACTTCGTTTGAAATTACTTTTTCGATGCAAGCATCGGAGAATTAAACCCCAAAAGATTAAATGGAGCGAAAAGATAAAGCCACCTGATTATAAAAATCAGGCGGCTTTATGAAAAAACTATATTAACTAACTAAACTACTTTTCTAAACCTATAGCTATTGGGTCAACCATCTTATCTGTCACTTTTTCTCCTGACATCACAAACTTTCCTCTGCAATCACTACCTGTAAATGAGACACTTCCAAATGAAGAATCTACAAACATGGCTGACATATTCCACAGACAATTATTAAATGTGGCTCTATCTCCCCATTTGACAAAGTTGAATAATGCTGGTCCATCAAATCGGACTAGAGAGAAATCAACATATTTAGATGTCTCTGCCATACTAAAATTGGTTTCATCTCCAAAAACTGCAGCCTGAAACATCAAGTGATTATTGGCCTTGATATCCATAAAATTTGTCTTGTGGTAAAATCTAACATTTTGAAACTTCGCTTCCCCTATCCAAAAAGCTTTATTAAAATTTGCTCTCTGCATAAAAATTACATCCTGAAAATTCGCTCCTTTCTTGAAAGTAGTATTACTAAAATCTACAGCACCTTCAATGGTACAAGATCTTAAATTCAATTCTTCTTCAAAGGTGCAATTGACAAAGCTTACGTTTCCTTTAAACTGTATAGCTTGCTCTCCTCCGCTATTTGTCTGAGCAAACGCACTGACCTTGCGCTTAAAAGTGCAATCCATAAACATTAGATTTCCTTTTACCTGTCCATAGGACGATTTTGCATTGAATTTGTGCATCTTGATTATCTTGGTCAAGTCTAATTCCTCGCTAATAGTATCCCCTTCAATAACTATATCCTTCCCTTCCTGTAAAAATTTGATGAGGTTGTATTCTTTGTCCATTCTAATCAGTTTTGACGAGCAAGCTGTAATGATTAAGATTAATGCTATGATTGTATATCTCATGGTTTTAATGTTTTATTCTATATCGATTCAAAAATTAAAATGTCATCAAGAATCTTGGAGAGATTGAAGAGATTGAAGAGATTGAAGAGATTGGAGAGATTGAAGAGATTGTTTATAAAATTTAATCTTTTCAATCTCTCCAATTAACAATCTCTTCAATTATACAAATACTCAAAGCAGAATTAAAAACATATTGCTAAGGAATGATACAATAATAAAGTAACATTTTCTACTTGTTATTTTATCTTCCTACAGCGTTAAAAAGCCTCGCCAATGCCCTGCATTGTCTACGCCTGCCTGCCGGTAGGCAGGTTTTTTGCCTTGTTGAAAAATAAAATACCTGCGTATAAAAGCGAACTTTATTAATGTATCATTCCTAATTCAGTTGCAAGTCTTTTTTTTAAAACCACTTCATTCTATTATCCCGTTATTATTTAGGGTTAGAATACATTTTTACATTTCCATTTGTTTGAGCGTATTCAGCCAACTTAGCAGCTAAACCACCGTTGTTTTTTTGTTGCTTCAATAAATCCATAACCTCTTCACTGGTATAAGCATTTTTGAAACTTCCATTTTGTGCAGAGCTAAATTTAGTATCGCTATTCATAAATCTGCTTGAGTTTTCATTGTCTAAAAGTGCAAATTCTGTATCATCACTATCACTCTTAAAAGCATATCCATCCTGGAAATAAATAGGATCAATGCTAGTGTAGAACAAATTGTTTTGCTCATCCTGCTCCATGAATACATCTGTTGCGTCAGCAATCATCACCATGTAATAGTCTCCTGTTATTTGTGGCACATAGTAACTTCTCACGATTGATTCGTAACCGAATGCTTGTGATGCAAAGTCGCCCTGCGCTGGGATACTTGTATTGATAATGCAGTTTTCAGCTGTTGGGCACTCCCATGTTTCCGCAGCGATAGTCTGATTGAATTCATCATAAAACAATACACCATAATCATTAGCATCATAAGCATTGAAATAGATGTAATAGACATTCCAATTGTCTGAAGGGTTAGCTGCCTTTGTTCCTATGTTATACAAGTTGAATTCGATTTCTCTTTCGTTTGAGATTCCTGACCAGTCATACGTACTGTAATCATTGAATACCCATGATGCAAGATCAACTCCAGTAGCAGAAGGTGTCGGATCATCATTCGGAGGAGTAATTTCTCCATCTTGGTTTGCAGCAATGAATAATGAATTTTCTCCAGTGCTATTTACACCGAATTCAGTGATCAAAAAGTTATAATCTATCCAAATGAATCCAAAGTCTCCCCATTTTTCTCCCCAACTGTTGATAACTCTAAAAGCTCCATTCGGTCCTTTTGTATCATCATACCCGGCTATTACCATGGCATGGTATGCATGGAGACCTTGTTGAACGAATGTTGTGTGAGATGAGATTACATCATCACTATTCCAGCTCATAAAGTTGTCTGCTAATCTTGCTCCCAGTATTACAGGAATATTATTAGCAACATTTTGTTTGATAGATAGTGCAGTACCCTCTATCTTTCTCCAGTACTTGATTTTGTAATTCGCTGCTTCTGAAGTCCATGATGGATCAGTAGCACTATTAAAACATTGTCCTAAGTTGGAATATGGTACGGAAGCCATAGTTGCAACTCCTCTCTCTTGAAGAAGATTTAGAGCACTTTCAAAATTTGTCCCTCCACAAGCAGTTCCTTTCTGACTATCTGGCAATGCAGTAAATAAATCTTTAGGACTAAACTGATTTTGAGGAGAAGACAGGTCAGATTGACTAAGACCTCTGGACATTGCACTTAATGCTGTTTTAGCATTGTATCCAACCGCCCAAGCAACACAAGTACCATAGGCACCCTGGTCACCGATTGGTGGAAATTTATCCAGGATGTCATAAGAAACAGGCAGGTCAGTATTGCCAAAACCAAAATTTGTTGATGTTGGTACTTTGTCGATTTTGTCATCACCAAACCAACCCAACGAATATTCAGTTTCTTGATCACCAGGATCATTATCTATATCTGGATCATTATCAGATCCACAAGAAGCCAAGATTAAAATAAAGGATAAAAGCGTAAATAATTTTAAAGTTTTCATTTTATTGATTTTTAGAAAATTCATTAATGTGAGTGGCTAGTTGGGATTGAGAAACCAGCATCTCTGTTACGCAATTAGATAGAGTGACCTTAAGAAAGGTCATCACCAATGAAGCTTTATTTTTTAAAACTGGTTCTATTAGGAAACACTACACCTTATAGAGGGACAAAAATGCTAACATTTGATTTTAATAATTTTCGTAATATGTTGACATATAGAATATTATGAATAATATTGAATTTTTATTAATAATGAAGTATATACTTTCAAACTAATATTGTCGCTCGCCGCGACTGGCTTTCATTTTCTCCTTGATGAGAAAACGAAACAAAAGAATCAAGCCGCTAAAAAGGCTAAACTGCGAATGCTGCCCCCGCCACCCACAGTTTAGCGGCATGGCTCTACTCTTTTTAAATCAGTGTCTTCGACAATGCAATTATTTGATGGGAAACTTGAGTTAGTTATAAATTTTTGTAACTACACAGCCACTTTGGTGGCTATTAACCAAAGAGTTACACAATTGATTTAGTTTCATATAAGAAATGTAAATACATAAAATGCTGAAATTCAATGATTGTTTTAAAACTAAATTCTG